>VYLE01000094.1_pt1 | contig 136264 bp, 118 predicted proteins | sample 5114391 | NCBI WGS metagenome assembly VYLE01 (sample SAMN12291771, study PRJNA351875) | freshwater metagenome | isolation source: freshwater lake | place: USA: Michigan, Kent Lake | collected 2013-08-15
CGGCGCCTGGGGCGCAGGCGCGTCGGTGCGAGGACGGGCGGCGACGTCAAAGCCCTGCGGGCGCTGATGGCCCGGCACGGCGCCGGCGCGGCGCTTGGTCTCGACCACCACAGTCTTGGTGCGGCCGTGGCTGAAGCTCTGGCGCACAGTGCCGGTCGAAACCGATCCTGCCTGCCGGGGCTTCAGGCTCAGCGGTGCCCGCGGACCCGTCGTGGACGGCGTTCCGGTGGGCGCCTGCGGTGCGCCTTCGTTGGTCTTGTCGTTCTCGTCAGTCATCCGGTCGCTTTACTCGTGACGGCGGGTGATCCGCTGTCGTCTCGTTCAAACACAAAAAGCCGCGCGTCGCCCCGCCCCCAAATCAGGGAGCAGAACCCCGCCCGTCCAAATCCTTCGTCGGCGCCTCAGCCGGCTCGCCGCCCCACTCCGGGGGCAGAAGCGGTCGAAATCCCGCCAGTCGTTCGACCTCCATGGTCCAGCGATCGGCCCGCCCGCCCTCAAGCAGGACGGCGTGTATCGCATTTTCCAGCCCAAGGGCCAAACTCAAATCGTCTGCCGTGAAGACGCCGCAGACTTTCGGGGGCGGCGCCATGTGTTTCGCCAGCGAAAGCAGCTTGCCGCGACCGTCGGCGGACCCGTCCGCTGCCTCGATGATCCATGCGACCTTGCCCGACCGGACATTGGCCAGGGATTTCTCGAAACCGGAGATAAGCACCCCCTCGCGCCGGGCAAGTCCCAGCTGGTCCAGACAACGCCGGAACAGCAGGCTCTCGACCGTATCGGCCAGGTCGGCGGCGGGCTTCATCGGGGCCTTGGCCGCGCGCGAGAACAGGTTCTTCTTCACCGCGATCTCGAGCGAGGCGCGGTCTGCTGCGACCCAGAGGCCGCGGCCCGGCAGTTTGCGCGCCAGATCGGGGGCGACCGAACCGTCCGGAGCGGCGACGAAGCGGATCAGGCGAGATTCGTCCATGACCTGGTGGGTGACCAGGTCGCGTCTCTCTCTATCGATCGTCGCTTCGCGCAGACTCATGGAGGGTCCGGTTTCCCATCACGCGTTTTCGGGCTGGTCGGGGTCCCCGGCGAGGACCTCGTCTTCAAGCGCTTCGCCCTCGTCGCCTTCCGGAGCGGCGGCGAAGACGGCGTCGGCGTCGTATTCGCCGTCGGCCAGCTCTTCCTCATATTCCGGCTCGGGCGGCTGCGGCAGTTCCGAGGCGTCGATCCAGCCGGCCGCGACGCGGGCCTGCAGGATCAGCATTTCGGCCTCTTCCTGGGCCAGGTTGAAGCTTTCCAGAACGCCCGGGACCTTGGTCCGTTCGCCGTTCTTCATCTCATAGCCGCCGCGGATCTCGTCGGTGGCCAGATCAGCCAGATCCTCGACGGTCTTGATCCCGCCTTCGCCCAGGGCGACCGCGATGGCGCCGGTCACGCCGGGCACGGCCATGACTTCGTCCAGCACGCCCAGCTCGACGCGTTTCGCATCCAGCATGGCGGCCTGGCGGTCGAGGAAGTCGCGGGCGCGGGCCTGCAGTTCCTCGGCGGTGTCCTCGTCGAAGCCCTCGATGTCGGAGATTTCGTAGGATTCCACGAAGGCCAGGTCTTCCACCGTGGCGAAGCCTTCGGTGACCAGCAGCTGGGCGATGACCTCGTCCACGTCCAGGGCTTCCTGGAACAGGACGGTGCGCTCGCTGAACTCGCGCTGGCGGCGCTCGGAGTCCTGGCTCTCGGTGATGATGTCGATCTGCCAGCCGGTCAGCTGGCTGGCCAGGCGGACGTTCTGGCCGCGGCGGCCGATGGCCAGCGACAGCTGCTCGTCCGGCACGACCACCTCGACGCGGTCGGCCTCTTCGTCCAGCACGACCTTGGACACCTCTGCCGGGGCCAGGGCGTTGACGATGAAGGTGGGCTCGTCATTGTTCCACTGGATGATGTCGATCTTCTCGCCCTGCAGTTCGGCAACGACCGCCTGGACCCGCGAGCCGCGCATGCCGACGCAGGCACCGACCGGATCGATGGACGAGTCGTTGGACAGAACGGCCATCTTGGCGCGCGAGCCGGCGTCGCGGGCGGCGGCGCGGATCTCGATCACGCCGTCGTAGACCTCCGGGACTTCCTGGGCGAACAGCTTGGCCATGAAGCCAGGGTGCGAGCGCGACAGCATGACCTGCGGGCCCTTGGCCTCGGCGCGGACGTCGTAAATGTAGGTGCGGATCCGGTCGCCGATGTTGAACACCTCGCGCGGGATGGAGTCGTTGCGGCGCATGATGCCCTCGCCCCGGCCCAGGTCGACGACGGTGTTGCCGTATTCGACGCGCTTGACGGTGCCGTTGACGATCTCGCCGACGCGGTCCTTGAACTCTTCGTACTGGTTGGCGCGCTCGGCGTCGCGGACCTTTCCGGTCACGACCTGGCGGGCCATCTGGGTCTGCACCCGGCCGAATTCGAACGGCGGCAGGTTTTCGATATATTCCTTGCCGACGAAGGCCTCGGGGTCGCGCTTGAGGGCATCCTTGAGGCGGACCATGGCGGAGTCGTTGAACTCTTCCAGCTCGTCTTCCGGCTGCCAGTCATCGGCCACGATGGTGACGTGGCGGGTCAGGGCCATTTCGCCCGACTTGATGTCGATCTTGGCGCGAATGTCGTGATGGGCGCCGTAGCGCGACTTGGCGCCCTTCTGGATCGCTTCCTCGATCGCCTCGACGACGATCTCCTTGTCGATGTTCTTCTCGCGCGCGACCGCATCGGCGATCGTCAGCAGTTCGAGTCGGTTCGCGGAAACGCCGGCTACAGCCATGGTCTAGTCCTCGGTCTCTTCGGAGTTGTCATTACGGGCGGCGCGCCTTTCGGCCCCCGCCTTCATCAGTTCGTCGGTCAGCACCAGTTTGGCGTCGACCAGCCAGGCGAAGGGAATGAGGGCGGTGTCCTCCTCCCCTTCCAGATCCATGGCGACATGGTCGCCGTCGGTCCCGGCGATCATGCCCTTGAACCGCTTGCGGCCCTCGATCATGCGGTCGCTTTCCAGCCGCGCCTCAAAGCCCTCGAACAGGTCGAAATCCGTCAGGCGGGTCAGGGGGCGATCGACGCCCGGCGACGATACTTCCAGAAGATATTCGCCCGCGATCGGATCGGCGGCGTCGAACACTTCCGACACGGCGCGGCTCAGGCGGGCGCATTCCTCGACGGCGATGTCGTGATCGCTGGGCCGCTCGGCCATGATCTGCAGCCGCCGGCGCAGGGTACCGCCCATCAGACGCACGCGCACGATGTCGAGACCCAGGCTTTCGGCCACGGGTTCGATCAGCTCCAGCAGCTGGCGGTCTTCGGCGGTCTTGGCCTTCAACGGGGCGCGATCCAATAAAAAAGCGGCGGGCCAGACGGCCGCCGCTCAAACGGCGCCGTTAGGACGCCGGTCTAACGATGTGGGAGGGCGTATAGCGCCGACCGGAGGCCTTGTCAGCCCCTCTTCACCGGCACGGCATAGATCAGCCCCGCGGCTGCACCCGACAGAAGCAGGCTGGCCACCAGCCACCAGTCCTCGCCCGTCGGACTCGGGCCCCATATTTCGGGTGTGGCCCACGGGGCGAAGAACATCGCCAAGCCGGGCGAAAGCCCCGCGATTCCCAGTCCTGTCAGCACATAGAGGCCGGCCGCCGTGACGCCGCCGAACATGTACACCACCCAGTTCGTTTGGCCGGGCCAGGGAATTCGCCGGATCAGGGCCAGCACAAGTCCGCCGAAAACCAGGCTCGGTATCGCGCCCCAGCATGATGCGATCAGCAACAGAAGCAGGAACCCCCCGATCAGCCTTTCGAGGCCGCCTTGTCCGACGAAGGACTCCATCAGGCCCATGCCCAGAAAGAAGATCGCCGCCGCCATGCCGGGCGCGAGCAGTGCAGCGAGCAGAAAGTCGCCGCCCTTGCCCTGCGAGGGGTTCTTCACCGGCTGTTCCAGAGCGCGCCCCCCTTGCCGCCTGTCGCCTGATGGTCAGGTCGCGCGCGGCGATTGCCAACCCATCCTAGCAACGCCAGAACAGTCTGGCATGAAAATCTACTGGATCGGTCTCGACGGCCCGGGTCGTCTGGGAATCTCGCGAAAGCCTGACGGCGGCGAGGCGCTGGAGGGGCAGATGGCCCATCTGGCGGAGCGCGGGGTCGACCAGGTCGTCAGCCTGCTCGAACCCGCCGAGGCCGCCGACCTGGGGCTGGCCGACGAAGGCGGGGCGGCTGAACGCCACGGCATGGGCTTTTACAACTTCCCCATCACCGACCATGGCGTGCCGGCCAATCCGGCCTACTACCGCCGCGTCGCCTCAGCCGTGGAGCGGCGGCTGAATGCCGGCCAGACCATCGTCATCCACTGCCGGGCCGGGTTGGGCCGCGCGCCTTCGCTCGCCATTGCGGCCCTGATCGAGGCCGGCCTCCATCCGGACGAGGCCATATTGCGGGTCGGCAAGGCCCGGGGCAGGCCTGTACCCGAGACCGACGAACAACTGGCCTTCATCCGCGAGTTCGCGGCCGGTCTCGGCCGGCTCTGAGCCGGTTCAGATCAGTTCGATCTGGCCGAGGAAGTCACGCTTGCCGAGGGGCGCGCCGGCCTGACGGAGCAGGGCGTAGGCCATCGACAGGTGGAAATAGAAATTCGGCAGGGCGAAGCTGGTCAGATATCCGGCACCCTCGAAATTCAGCTCGATTCCAGGGAACCGGAGCTCGATCCGACGGGTCTCGCCGCCGGCGAAGGCCGCGGCCTCGACGCCCTCGATGAAGGCGATCGACAGGGCGACCGTGGCCTTCAGCTCGGCCAGGCTGGCCTCGGTGTCCTCGGTCTTCGGCCAGGGCTGGTCGGTCAGGCGGGCGATGCAGCTGCGGGCCGAGAAGGCCGCCATGCGGACCTGATCGGGGAAGGGTCGCATGTCCGGGGCCAGCCGGGCCTCCATCAGGGTCGCCTCATCCAGACCGGCCTCGATGGCCCGGTCGATCAGTCCGGACAGGACGTTCAGACCGCGAAGGAACATGGCGGACGGGAGGGTGTCGACGGTCAGGCTCATTGTCGGTCCTTCGGTTCAGGTTCGGAGAAAGTCGAGGAAGATCGGCGCGGTGTCGCCCAGCTTCTTCTCTTCATAGCGGGTGACCACATGGTCGGCCGGGGCCAGGCGCCAGTCGTCGGCGGCCTCGGCCTGCCAGACGAGGCCGGGGGTGCGCTCGAACTTCTCCAGCGCCCAGTCGGCATAGTCCTTCCAGTCGGTGACGAACCGCAGCCCGCCACCGGGCATGAGCAGGCGCGCGATCTCCGCCGCCGTCTCCGCCTGCACCAGCCGGCGCTTGTTGTGCCGTGCCTTGTGCCAGGGGTCGGGGAACAGGATCATGACCCGATCCAGGGAGGCGTCGGGCAGGGCCGCCATCACATCGCGGGCGTCATCGGCATGCAGGCGCACATTCTTCAGCCCGCCCTCCTCGATATGGCGCAGGGCCGAGGCGACGCCGTTCAGGAAGGGCTCGCAGCCGATCATCAGCGTGTCCGGATGCCGCGCCGCCTGGGCCGCCAGATGCTCGCCGCCGCCGAAGCCGATCTCCAGCCAGACCGCCTTCGCATGGGGCATCAGGGCCTGCGGATCGATCGGTCCCGCCTTGGGATCGGGCAGGGCGATGCCGGGCAGCAGGGTGTCGAACAGGGCTGCCTGGCGCGGCTTGATGGCGCGCGACTTGATACGGCCGAACGAGCGGAGCGGCGGGTGGGCGGGTTGGTCGGAAGGGGCCATGAGCGCGCCTGTTAGACGCGCCCGGTCGATCAGGCCAGCGCCTTCAGCCGCTCCACCAGATCCGTCTTCTCCCAGCTGAAGCCGCCGTCGGCGTCGGGCGCGCGGCCGAAATGGCCATAGGCGGCGGTGCGGGCATAGATCGGCTTGTTCAGGCCGAGGTGTTCGCGGATGGCGCGCGGCGTCGCCCCGCCGATCAGGCCGAGGATGTTGGCCTCCAGCACCGCCTCGGTGATGGCACCCTTGCCGGTGCCGTGCAGGTCGACGTGAATCGACTGGGGCTTGGCCACGCCGATGGCGTAGGAAATCTGGATGGTGCAACGGTCTGCGAGACCGGCGGCGACGATGTTCTTGGCCAGGTAGCGGCAGGCATAGGCGGCCGAGCGGTCAACCTTGGTCGGGTCCTTGCCCGAGAAGGCACCGCCGCCGTGCGGGGCCGCGCCGCCATAGGTGTCGACGATGATCTTGCGGCCGGTCAGGCCGGAGTCACCGTCCGGTCCGCCGATCTCGAAGATGCCGGTCGGGTTGATGTGCCAGACGGTGGTCTCGTCGGTGAAGCCCTCGGGCAGCACCTCGAGAATGAGCGGTTTGACGATCGCCGCGACCTCGGCCTGGCTCAGGCCCGGGGCATGCTGGGTCGACAGGACGATCGAGGTGGCGCGCACCGGCACGCCGTCCTCATACTGGATGGTGACCTGAGACTTGGCGTCGGGCTCCAGCCGCTTGTCGCCGCCGTGACGCACTTCGGCCAGGCGCTTCAGGATGTTGTGGCTGTACTGCAGGGTCGCCGGCATCAGCTCGGGCGTCTCGTTCGAGGCATAGCCGAACATGATGCCCTGGTCGCCCGCGCCCTCGTCCTTGCTGCCGGCGGCATCGACGCCCACCGCGATGTCGGCCGACTGGCCGTGCAGGCGGTTGATGAATTCGAACCTGTCCCAGTGGAAGCCCGATTGCTCGTAGCCGATGTCGCGCACCGCAGCACGCACGGCGGCCTCGATCTCGGCCGGGACGCCTGGGGCCCACTGGCCGTCCGGACCCATGATCCCCTCACCACGAATCTCGCCCGCCAGCACGACCAGATTGGTCGTCGTCAGCGTCTCGCAGGCCACGCGCGCGTAGGGGTCCTTGGACAGGAACAGGTCCACGACCGTGTCGGAGATCCGGTCCGCGACCTTGTCGGGATGGCCCTCGGAGACGCTTTCCGAGGTGAAGAGAAAGGAGGAACGGGACAAGGAACGGCTCCGGAAGGCGGGAAGGCTGCCAGACATATAAAGATATGTTTATATGTTCAAGTCGCGCGCTGTCGCAGGCACCGGAAGGTCGGGCCGGATGGCCGCTGACCTGACCGTCGATGCTGACCTGACCGTCGATAAGGCGGTCAGCCCCGGGGGCTGTCTTTCCAGGCTGACCCGGTCCTGCGGCTCGGAAATGGCCGTCCGCATTGGCCGTTGGACTGACCTCAAAAGCGCGGGCCAACGCCGGACCCAAGGGGGCCCTGGATCGCGGCGGGTTGCTTGCTTGACACTCCGGGCCCAGTCACCGGACTATGCCGTATGGTGACAAAACCGGCCCGCTCTGAACTGGAGGAGACTCTCACGACCGCCTTCAGCGAGCGGCGGAGTCCGCTTCGGGCGATCACCTCGCGCGTCGATCCCAATGATGCGGAAGACCTGCTTCAGGACGCCGCCCTTCGCGCCATCGAAACGGAACGCCGGACCCCGGTCCTCAAGCCGCTTCATCTGGTGCGTCGCATCCTGCGCAACCTTGCGGTCGATCACCTGCGCGGCCGGGCACGGACCACACGGCTGTTCAATCCTGCCGAAGCCCCGGATGTCGCCTGTGATCAGGTCGGGCCCGAACGGCAACTGGTCGCCAGCGAGCGCCTGCATCGGGCCTTCGCCATCATCGACAGCATGCCCCACCGCCGGCGCGAGGTTTTTCTCCTGCACCGGATCGATGAACTGACCCAACTGCAGATCGCCCGCCGCCTCGGCATCAGTACCAAGACGGTCGAGAAACACGTCAGCCTGGCCATGGTTCAGCTCTCGCGCGAGATCGATCGCGAATGAGTCTTCGGTTCGGGGTGGGGGTGGAGGCCTTCCGCGCGTCTATATGGGGGTCAGCAAGGCACGGACGGACGCGATGATCAGGGACGAGCGCGCGCGTGAAGAGGCCGGGCAGTGGTTTGCAATCATGCGCCGCGGCGCGACGACGCTGGAAGAACGCAAGGCCTTTGATCGCTGGCGCGCTGATGCCACCAACCAGCGGGCCCTGGATGCCATGCATGAGCTCTGGGGTGAACTGGCTGTCCTGAAGAGCCGGAACGTTCAACCCGTCGTCCGACCTGTGCCTAGCCGCCGCGCCTTCATGATCGCAGCCTCCACGGCGGCCATGGTGGCCGTCGGTACCGGTGCCGTCCTTATGCCGCGGCTGATCAAGACCGAGGTCCGGACCGGTATCGGCGAGCAGCAGACCCGCGCCCTGCCGGACGGCAGCGTCATGGCGGTCAATGTCGACAGTCGTCTTCAGTATGATTTCGACGACCGCAGGCGGGTCAGGATGGATGACGGCGAGGCGGCCTTCTACGTCCGCAAGGACCCCAACCGGCCCTTCGTCGTCTCCGCCGGGGCCTATGATGTCCGTGCAATCGGTACCGCCTTCAATGTGCGACGGCGTGGCGAGGCGATGGAGGTATCCGTCAGCGAAGGGGTTGTCGCCGTTATCGACCGTGAAAACGGTCGGGAGCTGATGCGCTTGCGCGCCGGCGAAATGAGCATCCTTCCGGCGGAGCCGGCGCAGGCGCGTGCAGCGATCCTGCCGGTGCCCGTCGAGAGCGTCGCCCAGTGGCGGATGCGGGTCCTCGAATACGACGACGTACCGGTGCAGGCCCTGATCGCAGAGCTGAACCGCTTCTACGACAGGCCGCTGCGCATCGACGGGACCGCCCTCGCGAACCGTCGCATCACGGTGCGGCTGCGGGTGGAGGACCGGGACCGCACCTTGCAGACGGTTGCCGAACTGCTCGACGCCCGGGTTGAACCCGGATCAGGTTTTGACTCCCTGGTGGCAGCCACGGCTCCCATGAGCTGAACCGTCTTGCCCCCGGGGAGGTAGGGGTTCGGCGGTTCTGTACGTCTAAGTCAGGAAATGTCCTTGGGAGGGAACGAATGCGCAGACTGATGGGTACGGCGATGTTGCGTCGTCTGGCGATGGCGGGCGTGGGAGCCACCGCCCTGACGGCGGCTCTGCCACCGGTGGCGATGGCCCAGGAGCAGACCGCCACCTTTGACGTCCCGGCCCAGAGGCTGTCGTCCGGCGTCCGGGCTCTCGCGAGCCAGGCCCGGGTTTCGCTCGCGGCCCCTTCCGACCTCGTCGAGGGCCTCAATGGCCCGGCCGTAAGCGGTCAGATGAGTGTCCGGTCGGCGCTGAACCAGCTCCTCGCCGGCAGCGGACTGGAAGCCCAGTTCGTCAGTCCGGACAGTGTCCGTATCGTCAGAAGCGCGTCCGGCGTCATTACAACCCAGCCGGCACAGGCCAATCCCGCCGAGCTGGATGAAATCATCATCGTCGGCTCGCAGATCCGCGGGGCGCGGGTCAATGACGCGCTCCCCGTGACGGTCCTTGATGCCGAAGACCTGGACGGTGTCGCCGCGACCAACGGTGATGAACTGTTCCGAGCCATTCCCCAGGCCGCCGACGTCGCCTTCAACGAGTCTCAGGATGTGGGCGGCATCAATGACGCGCGCGGTGACACGGCCTCCATCAACCTGCGCGGTCTGGGCACCGGCAACACGCTGATGCTGCTGAACGGCCGCAGGATGATCCTGCACCCGGGCACCCAGACCGAGAATCTGGTTCCTGTCGCCACGGTCAACACCAATGCCATCCCGACGATGGGCGTGCGCCGGGTCGAGGTCCTGCTCGACGGGGCCGCGGCCCTTTACGGCACCGATGCGGTTGCTGGCGTGATCAACACGGTCCTGCGGTCGAATTTCGAGGGCCTGTCCGTCGAGGCCGGCGGCGGCGGTGCCGAAGGCACCGGGATGCGGCAGTATGACTTCAGCCTGCAGGCCGGCCGAGACTTCAACGACGGTCGCACCAATCTCTCGATCATGGGTGACTACAGCACCCGTAGCGAGCTCTGGGCCCGCGAGCGGGACTATGCCCGCACCAGCGATATCCGCCGGCTGGTGGTCGGCACGCCTTTCGAGGGTGATACCGACTTCGACAACAGCTCGATCGATACGCCCTGGGGCGAGTTCATTCGTCTGACCAGCACCTATGGTCCGACAACCCTCGGGACCCGGGTGAATGGCCAGACCCTGACCACCAGCAGCGTCTTCCATCTTCAGCCCAGTACCAACCCGGGCTGTGTGGCACCGGGCTCCGTGGCCGGTACCTGTTTCGACAACTCCGTCCTCACGACCGCCACCGAGGACGCCAATCTCCGCTACAACGTCAATGATGTGCGGGCTCTCGTCGGGGCCAACGACCGCTACAACCTGTTCGCCTTCCTCAATCACGAGTTCGACAACGGCCTGGAGTTCTTCGGCGAGGCCGGCGTCTACTATGCGGACTACAGCACCCAGCGCGAGGCGGAGACCTCGCTCGCGAACGCTCCGATCATCATGGCCGCGAACGCCTACTGGAACCCGCTCGGCCCGGTCGGCAGTCCCAACCGGCTGCCCGGACTGTTGTCCGGCACCACCGGATCGACCCCCTTCCCCGCTGAGGGCGCGCCACTGATCATGCAGGACTACCGCGTGCTCGACGCGGGCCCGCAGAAGATCAACGTCGAGAGCCTCTCGACGCGGTTCCTGACCGGCCTTCGCGGTGAATGGAACGGCTTCGACTGGGAATCGGCCCTGGTCTATTCGACCTCGCAAACCGATGACTCGATGCGCACGATCAGCAGCACCCTGTTCGAGGATGCGGTATCGCGCCCGACACCGGATGCCTACAATCCCTTCATTGGCGGCAGTCTGATCGATCCCACGCGGGGCCCTGAGGTCGGCAACCCCCAGGCCATCATCGACAGCTTCATGGTCGATGTCTCGCGGGTGAGCGAGACCACCATGACCATGTGGGATCTCAAGCTCTCCCGGCCTGACCTCTTCTTCACGCCGGCCGGGCCTGCGGGCATTGCGGCGGGCCTGGAGCTCCGTCGTGAGACCTTCTCCGATGACCGGGACGATCGCCTCGACGGCACCATCACCTTCACCAACAATGCCGGCCAGACCACCGGCAGCGATGTGATGGGGGCCAGCCCGACGCCCGATACCCGTGGTTCGCGCAGCGTCCAGGGGGCCTTCGTCGAACTGGCCGTTCCGCTGGTGTCTTCGGAAATGAACATCCCGCTGGTTCATTCGCTGGACCTGCAGCTGGCAGCGCGCGCCGAGAACTATTCGATCTTCGGATCCGTCGCCAAGCCCAAGGTCGCCCTTGCCTGGCGTCCGGCCTCCTGGATGATGGTGCGCACGGCCTGGTCCGAGGGCTTCCGTGCCCCGAACCTGCCCCAGCTCTACGAAGTGGGCGTTGAGCGCTCGAACACCCGCACGGACTGGATCCGTTGCGAGATCGAGGTTCTGGCCGGGCGGATCGCCAACTTCAATGCCTGTAGCGCCAGCGTCAGTTCGCTCAGCCAGCGCTCCGGCAGCCAGGAGCTCAAGCCGGAAGAGTCCGAAAACTTCACCGTCGGCATGGTCGTGGAACCGCGTTTCCTGCCTTCTGGATGGGGCGACCTGACCCTGACGGTGGACTACTGGAACATCCAGCAGGAAAGCCTCATCGGGATCTTCGGCGACGCCAATGCCCTGACGCTGGATTACCTGCTGCGCACCCAGGGCAACTCAAACCCCAACGTCATCCGCGCCGCGCCGACACAGGCCCAGATTGACGCCGCCGCCGGCACCGGACTGGCTCCGGTCGGCACTCTGGTCCGGGTCATCGACAACTACCGCAACCTGCAGCCGCGCGACGTCGATGGCATCGATTTCGGGGCCTATTATGACCTCGACGATACGCCCTGGGGCGACTTCAGCTGGCGCCTCAACGCCGCCAAGCTGCTGACCTTCTTCCAGGACCCCAGCGAGGAGTCAGCGCTTCTGCTGGCCGCCCAGGCTGCGGGCGACATCGACCCCAGTGTCCGGATTGTCGGCGCCAACGACCTGCGGCTCCAGAACGGCCTGCCGGAGTGGCGGGCGACATCGACGATCACCTGGCGCAACGGCAGCTGGGGAGCAGGCTTCTACAGCAGCTATGTCAGCGAGGTGGTCGATACCAGCGCCACCCTCGCCGACGGCACCGAGTGGGTGGTCGACGAGTGGCTGACGCACAATGTCTATGCCCAGTACGATTTCGACATTCCGGGCGTACTGAACGACACGCGCATCCGGGTCGGGGTCCGCAATATCGAGGGCAAGGATCCGCCGTTGGCCGATCAGTCGGCCGGCTATCTGGGCAGCCTGCACTCGAACCGCGGGCGCTGGTTCTACGCCACCCTGCGTAAACGCTTCTGAGGCGACGGCGGCACCGGGCTGACCGGTGCCGCCTGTCTGCTCCAGCGTGGGCCCCGGCCCAGGTCGACCGGACTGACGGGGGCTGCCGATCCCCGGCGCGAAGGGGTAGCGATTGTCCTGGAGAGTCTCCGATGAAGACGATGCATTCGATCCTGTTCGCTGCGGCCCTTCTGGTCTGGCCGGCCACAGTCGTCACGGCTGCAGCGACCCAGGATACGGCCGCGCCGGAATCCCCGGCCCTGGCCACCCTCCCGGAGCGGGTGGTCTTCCGCAGCCTGGACGACGCACGTACCGAGCTGGTCGGCTACCTCTATTCGCCCGAAGGCGTTCAGGGCGCGGCCCCGGCGGTCGTCCTGATGCACGGGCGGGCCGGCGCCTATTCCTCTCTGGCCAACGGGACCTATGACGCGACCACCCTGACCATGCGGCACCGCTACTGGGCGCAGTACTGGGCGGATCGCGGCTACTACGCCCTGATCGTCGACGGCTTTGGTCCCCGCGGCTACCCCGGGGGCTTCGCGCGCGGCAGCTACGACGAGCGGCCCGATGCGGTGAATGAGGTCACGGTCAGGCCGCTCGATGCCTATGGTGCCCTGCGCTATCTGCGCACCCTGCCGGGTGTCGACGATGACCGGATTGGGCTGATGGGCTGGTCCAACGGTGGCAGCGCCACTCTCGCGACCATGGCCGACGACAAGCCCGGCGACATGCGCCGCCTGGGCTTCCGCGCCGGCCTCGCCATGTATCCGGCCTGCGGCCTGCACAACCGCTTCAGCAGAACCGGGTACAGCAGCTATGCGCCGGTCCGGGTCTTCATGGGCACGGACGATGAGGAAGTGTCCCACGACCGATGCCGTGATCTGATCGGCACCAGCCGGGCGCGCGGCAACGACGTGGACTTCACCTCCTATCGTGGCGCGAGCCACAGCTTTGACGACCCCGGTCGCCAGCGCCAGAGCGTGCCTGCCAACGCCCGCGCCACTGCCGATGTCCGCCAGCAGGCCGCGATCTTCTTCGCTGAGGCCCTTGCCCCCCGCCAGCCCTGATGGGGCCTCCCCCGAACCAGCCAGCCGTCAAAAGGTAAGCTCTCCGATGTCGCTGAAGCCTTTGTCCCTGCTGTGTGCCGTCCTTCTGTCGGCCACCACCGTGCTCGCCCAGGAAGTCCCCGCCCCCGTTCGCCCGGGTGCAGGATCGGGCGGCGACATCGTCAGTTACGGCCAGATCCATCATCCGGTGATCGGCCGTGACGGCATGGTGGTCAGCCAGAGCGCCCCGGCGTCAGAGGTCGGGGTCGAAATCCTGCGCCGGGGCGGCAATGCCGTCGACGCGGCGATCGCGGTCGCCCTCGCCCAGGCGGTGACCCTGCCCCGCGCCGGCAACCTCGGCGGCGGCGGCTATATGCTGGTGCATATGGCGGCGACGGCCGACCAGCCCGCTGTGGATCTGGCCATCGACTACTATGGGGTCGCGCCCCGGGCCCTGACCCCGGACCTCCTGCTGGATGACAATGGCCGGTTCGACCGGACAACGCCCGCCGGGTTTCGCAACGCCTCCGTGCCCGGCACGGTAGCGGGTCTCTGGGAGGCCCACCAACGCTTCGGCAGCCTGCCTTGGTCCGACCTGGTCGCCCCCGCCATCACCCTGGCGGAGGAGGGGGTCCTCCTGAGCGACGGCGAGGCCGAGGCCACCGCGGGCCGGGCCGCCGTGCTGGCCCTCGATCCCGGAGCGCGCGAAGCCTATCTGAAGCCCGACGGCACCCCCTATGGAGCCGGCGAACGCTTTCGACAGCCCCATCTTGCCTGGAGCCTGCGCCAGGTCCAGGCCGGCGGTGCCGACGCCTTCTATCGCGGCGAACTGGCCCAGCGGATCATCGCCGGTGTCGAGGCCGGCGGCGGGATCATGGATGCCCGCGACATGGCCGACTATCGCGTCGAGGTCAGCGAGCCGCTGTGGTCCGATTACCGCGGCTACCGTATCGCCCACATGCCCCCGACCGCCTCGGGAGTCAGCGTTGCCGAGGCCCTGAACATCCTCGAGCTCTGGCCGCTGCGGGATATGGGCTGGGGCAGTGTCGACAGTCTTCACCTGCTGGCCGAGACGTTGAAGGTCGTCGCGGCGGACCGCCGGCTGCTGGGCGGTGGACCCCAGTGGCGCACGCCCTCCAGCGGCCTCGCCAGCAAGGCGTTTGCCCGCGAACGGGCGGGTCTGATCCGGCTCGACCGGGTCCTGGGCGAGGGCGATGTCCCGGTCGGCGACCCCTGGCCGCATGAGAGCCGTGACACGACCCATTTTTCCGTTGCCGACGCAGCGGGCAATGTCGTCAGCAATACCTTCACCCTTTCAAACTCCTACGGAGCCCATGTGGCCCCGCCCGGCACGGGCATTCTGATCAACAACTCCCTCGACAATTTCTCGTGGGGCAGTGCCGACGATGCGGTCACGGCGAACCATCCCGCTCCGGGGAAGCGGGTCAGATCGACCATCTCGCCCATGATCGTCTTCGGCCGCGACGACCGGCCCTGGCTGGTGACCGGTACGCCGGGCGGCAGCTATATCGTGCCCACCATGGTCCAGCTGGTCGTCAACGTCATCGACCATGACCTCAATGTCGCCGAGGCCGCCATGCGCCCCCGGATCAACCAGGGCAGCGCCGGACGGCCGCTGGAGTTCGAAGCCGGCTATTCCCGCGACATCGAACGTCTGCTGGAGGCCCGCGGCCATGACGTCAGCCCCTCGGCCACCATGGGCAGCACCCAGTCGATCATGATCGACGGTGACCGGTTCCTCGGTGCCGCCGACACCCGCAGACCCGATGCCCTGGCTCTCGGCGTCCGCTGAGCGCGCCAGAGCAAACAGGCCGGGACCGAAAGCCGCCACCCGGCCACCCCGCCCGGCCCTGCCTGCGACCGCCGGCGTTGGGCTGTCGTCCGCCCGACATCACCCTCTGATGGCACTCGCAGCGGGCACCGGGGTCGCGGGGCAGTAGCGTTGCAGGAACGCGTCATGGGTCGGCAAGGTCTGAACCAGATAGGCTATGGAGCGCTCGATCTCGCCGATCTCGCTGATGACGCCCGGTCCGATGAAGGACGCGGCCAGCGGATTGCATTTCTCGGGCATCATCCCCTGGCCCATCATGACGGCGATCCAGCTGGTTTCGGAGAACAACTCGTCCTCCTCGCGGAAGACGTGGCCGTTATGACGGTACAGGGCCAGCTTTTCCTCCAGGGTGTCGGGGACCTCCATCGTCCGGCAGTAGTTCCAGAACGGACTGTCGGTCCGGCTGGTGACCTTGTAGTGCAGGATCAGAAAATCGCGGATGCGCGTGTATTCCTTGGCGGTCAGCCGGTTGAACGCCGTCTCCTGGGTCGGCGTGATCGCGTCGAGGGACAGGACCGAGACCAGTTTCGAAACCGCCGTCGCAATCAGATGGATCGACGTGGATTCGAGCGGCTCCATGAAGCCGGCCGCAAGGCCCACCGCGACCACATTTCTGTTCCAGAACTTTTTCCGGCGGCCGGTGACAAAGCGCAGATGGTTCGGCTCGGCCAGGGGTTCGCCGTCCAGATTGGCCAGAAGGATGTCCAGCGCCTCATCCTGCTCCATATAGGCCGAGCTGTAGACATGGCCGTTGCCGTTGCGCTGCTGAAGCGGAACAGTCCACTGCCAGCCCGCCGACCAGGCGGTGGAGCGGGTGTAGGGCATGGCCGGGCCATTGCGGGCCGAAGGGATCGCCACGGCTCGGTCGCATGGGAGCCAGTGGGTCCAGTCCTCGTAACCGGTCTTCAGGGCCTTCTCGATGAGCAGCCCCGTGAAGCCGGAGCAATCGACGAAGAGATCGCCCTCAACGGTGCGGCCGTCATCCAGCGTCACCGAAGTGACGAAACCGGTCTCCCCGTTCAGGGTCGTATCGGCGATGCGGCCCTCGATGCGTTTCACGCCGCGCTTTTCGGAATGGGTGCGCAGGAAGCGCGCATAGCGCCCTGCGTCCAGGTGATAGGCGTAGTTGATCGGCGGCAGGTCTTCGCGTTGGTCCGGACTGGTGCGCGCGAACTTCTTTGCCTGGGCCGCCATGGTCTCGGCATTGAAGACATGCAGCGGGCGCGGGTCCCCTGAACGGCGCATCATGTGCCAGATATGATGAAAGGACAGGCCGTCGAACTGGTAGCCGTAATCGCCGAAGGGATGGAAATAGCTGGCACCCTGGGCACCCCAGTTCACGAACTGGATGCCAAGCTTGAACGTACCCTGGACGGCGCTGAGCAGTTCGGCTTCGTCAAGACCAAGGAGTTTGTTGAACTGGACAAAGTGCGGGATCGTCGCCTCACCGACGCCAACCGTGCCGATAGCATCCGATTCAACCAGCGTAACGTTTACGGAGCCGGCCGCACTGAGCCGCGAGAGCGCGGCTGCGGTCATCCAGCCGGCCGTCCCGCCGCCCACGATCACAATGTTCCTGATGGTCATGGCTGGCACCCCCCGACTTCATCCGCGCAACACCGTGAGCACCGCGCGGGACGCCCCTGACATGTCCGAACGGGCCGATGATTGTCCTATGTTAAGACAAGCGGGCTGTCAAAACTGACAGGTGTTGGACCCTCCGCTGCTCGCTTCAGCGGCACAATCGGGGCCGACTCAAGCCCTGGGCGGCCCGGAGTCCTGCTTTGCCCGGAGGCCCGGATCGCCTGACTGTCACGGCCTTGGCGGTCACGGTGTCGCGGCGCATTTCCTTGATTTCGAAAATGGAAATGCATCCGGCCCGCACCGGATTGTCCCAATTGTCCACTATTTCGTGACTGCATTGACAAAATGAGACAACCGATGTCTCTTCCGGGAAGCTTCCGGGCGGGAAAAGCACCCAAAACAGCCCCGAGGCACGAATGGAGCGCGGTGGAGCCGCTGTTTTCGTTCGAAACATTCCTGGGAGGGGAACATAATGCTCAAGAAACTGGAGACCCGCCGCGCATCGAAGGCCTGGCAGCTGAAGGCGCTTTGCACAGTGTCTGGTCTGGCGCTGTCAATGGCGTGTGCACCGGCTGTCTGGGCGCAGGACGCAGACGTCGAAACCGAAGAGCTGGACGAGGTCATCGTCACCGGCATTCGCAGTTCCCTCCAGAATGCGCAGGATTTCAAGCGCGAGTCTGACACCGTGGTGGACGTCATCACGGCCGAAGACATCGGTGCCCTGGCGGACCGCTCCGTGGCGGAGGCGCTGCAGCGCGTTCCCGGCGTCAACGTCGGCAGGTTCCAGAAGACTACAGACCCGGACCGGTTCTCGGTCGAGGGCGCAGGCGTTGTCATTCGGGGCCTGCCCTTTGTGCGCTCGGAGCTCAATGGTCGCGACGTCTTCTCCGCAGCCGGAGGCCGCGAGCTGAGCTTCAACGATGTGTCGCCCGAGCTGCTCGGGCGCATCGAGGTGTTCAAGAACGTCACGGCCGACATGATCGATGGAGGCATTGCCGGCACGGTCAACCTTGTCACCCGCAAGCCGCTCGACAGCCAGGGTTTCAATCTGGCCGGGGCCATCGAGGCCAACTACGGCGATCTCGCCGACGAGATGGCTCCGGGGTTCTCAATCCTTGGATCTAATACCTGGGACACCGGCCTCGGGCGGTTCGGCCTGCAACTCGGCTATTCCGAGTCAGGGCTCATTACCCGCACCGACGCGTCGCAGGTCACCGATCCGTGCTACCGGGCTGCAACGCTCAACGGCCCCTGCTTCCGGGTGAACTCGGTCAGCTCCGGAGGGGTCGGAGGGCAGAATTTCGACGCGAGTAACTTCCCGCCGGCGAATTCCGTGCTCGTGCCCAAGGGTGCCGGCGTGCGCACCACGGAGTTCGACCGCGACCGATCTGCCGTCTCTCTGGTCGGGCAGTGGGAGAGCAATGACGGCCGCTTCCTGGCGACCTTCGAGTATATGCGGGCTGACGCAGACCTGAGCCTTGACGAGTATGCCATCCTGGCTCTGGTCAATGATGACGCGCTCTTCCCGACACCCGCTCCCGGTACGACCTGGACGTTCGACGATCAGGGCGTGTTCCAGTCCGGCGTCCTGTCGCAGTTTGCAGGTGCGGGCATTCCCACGGAATTCCTGCGGTTCAACCAGGAAAACACGGCACAAACCGAGGATTTCTCCGCCGCATTCTCCTGGACCCCGACGGACCGCCTCCGCCTGAATGCGGAGTTCCAGAGCATCGACGCCACGCTCGAAGCCGACTCCATCATCTCGGCGATGCAGACCGCGTCGGACATTTTCCTGGACCTGCGCTCTTCAACCCCGACCGTCCAGTTCAGGGCCCCGGCCGCCAGCGGGGGTGGCGCAAACTACTTCACCGATCCTGGCCGGAGCTTCTACTGGTTCCTGCTCGACAACCAGACCCGCAACTCGGCCACGCTGGAAAGCGCCCGCGCCGACCTGGAGTACGATTTCGAGGAAGGTGGCTTTGTAAAGTCCGTCAGATTCGGTGCCCGCTGGGCGGAGCGCGGCCGCGTAAATCGTGACGCGAATTTCGCCAACTGGGGCAACCTCTCTGCGCCCTGGCTCGGCAACGCCCAGTTTGCGCGTGAGGAATCCACGGACGTGCGCAACCCGTTCGCCAATTTCCAGCGCGGCGGCTCAGCTGTGCCTGTGCCGGGCGGTGCCGGTATCTTCTTCGGCGGGGATGATCCGGTCGCGGACTATCGGTCCGGCAGGACGACCCAGCAGGCGACGGACGTAATCATTGCCTGGGAGAACACCTTCGGCTTCTGGAACCGGCCGGTCTTCGGTCCTTTCGACACCTCGTGGCGGCCGATTTCCGGGCGCGGTGGCCTGGTGCCCGGCTCCCAATTCCGGCCCGGCGAAATCTCCGATGTCGGCGAAGATACGTCGGCGATCTACGGTCGGGTCGACTTCGAACAGTATGGCCTGTTCGGCAAGGACTGGACCCTGAAAGGGAACCTCGGCCTTCGTTATGTGGAAACGACAATCCGTTCCGGGGGCGAGATCAGCTTCCCCGGCGGACCGGCCCCGAACCTCGCGATCTTCTGCAATCCCGCCACCTTGCCGCCCGGCTCCAGCCTTCCGGGCTATTGCAGCCTGTCCCCGGCCCGCCAAGCCGAATTCAGGGCCGCGTTTACCGGCGAGAATATCCAGGATGACGCTGACATCACGTTCGAAAACTGGCTGCCGAGCCTGAATGCCACGCTTGAGGTTCGTCAGGGGCTGCTGTTCCGCCTCGGCCTGTCGCAGGGCATTTCAAGGCCGGATCTGGGCGCTTTCCGCACGGGAGGAGCGCTGTTCGACAACACCAACGATCTGCGGGCCGCCGGTACGCTTGAAACCGGACCGCTGTTCCAGATCTTCACGGGCAACCGCCTGCTTACTCCGATCGAGTCGACCAACTACGATCTCTCTGTGGAGTGGTATTTTGCCGATGTGGGCTCGCTCACATTTGCGCTGTTCCAGAAGGATCTGGAGGGCCTGATCTCCCAAGGCACGGCTGACCGATCGTTTGTTGGTGCCGGCGGGGTAACCGTCCGGGCCGAGGTGAACGGTCCGGCGAATGTGGACAGCGGCACGCTGCGCGGCTTCGAACTTGCCCACCAGCAGGTCTACGACTTCCTCCCCGGAGCCCTGGGCGGACTGGGAACCCAGTTTACCTACACCTATGTCGATGCCGGTGAGCTGTCGAACCCCACCAATTTCGTCGCCCGAAGCGCGTTCGCAGCCGACCTTCCGTTGGGCGGTTTGTCGGAGCACACCATCAATGCGGTGGTGTTCTACGAGGACGACCGGCACTCCGCTCGACTGGCCTATAACTGGAGGTCCGAGTTCCTCCTGACGCCGCGTGACGACATCTTCCCGTTCAATCCGATCTTCGGAGAAGCGACCGGCCAACTCGACGGCTCGTATTTCTACACCGTCAACGACGGCTTCAAGGTCGGCGTCCAGGGCGTGAACCTGCTCGATGAAGTTACGGAGACCAGCCAGGTGGTCGACTTCGACCAGACGCGCCTCTCGCGGTCTGCGTTCCGCAACGACCGACGCCTGACCGTGGTCGGGCGGTTCAGCTTCTAGGACGGGAGAAAGCGCGGCGGGTCGTTTCGCAAGAAGCCCGCCGCGCTGCTGCCCCGGCCAAGGAACGCGTCACCCGGTGGCGCGGACGCCGAAAATGTCGTAATTGTCCTGAACCTTGTGCAGCAGTTGCGGTCCTGCAAGAGACCCATATACGCGGTGGATGAATGGGTCGAATTGCGAACATTGCAGAAAAGGCGGGCGTTTCTGCGAAGACCGTTTCCCGATTCCTCAATGGGCACCCCAACGTCAGCGTGAGGACGCGCCGGCGGATCGAGAGTGCGATCAGCGACCTGCGCTATGGCTTGCCGGCGGGCGACGCGCTTTCCCTCACCAGAACAAATCGGGGCATCGGCGCCTTCTTCGGCGATCCGACGGGCGGCTACCAGGTGAGTCTTTACGGTGCGCTTCTCAAAGCCTGCCAGGCTGCGGACCATTTCCTTGTCGCCCAGCAGTTCGACGAGACCAGCTCTGACTGGGCGGCCCAGGTCAGCGCGTTTCTGGAGCGTTCCCAGGTCGACAAGGTGGTTCTCGTTCCGCCGCTGTCCGACTCCTTTGAGATACATCGCGTTCTGAACGCCCGGCGGGTGCGCTATGTCCTGATATCAGCCTCGCGCCCGGTTTCCGGTGCGCCGGCGATTGCGGTCGATGACCGGCTCGCTGCCCTTGAAATGACCCAGCACCTCATCGATCTGGGCCACGAGCGCATCGGCTTCCTGGCCGGGCGCGAGGGTCATGTGGCCACGCTTCTGCGTCGGCAGGGATTTGAAGAGGCCTATGTCGTGGCGGGACTTCCGGGGCCCGACCCCACGTTGATCCGCCCGGCGGACTTTTCGTTCCAGGCGGCGGTCGTGGAGGCGCGGGCGCTGCTGGAGCGACCCGACAGGCCCACGGCGATCTTCGCTTGCAACGACGAAATGGCCGCGGCGGTCCTGTTTGTGGCCAATGATATGGGACTGTCTGTTCCGCGCGACGTATCTGTTGCCGGCTTTGATGATGTACCCATCTCGCGCACCTTGTGGCCGACGCTGACGACCGTCTCCCAGTCCTATGAGCGGATCGCCGAACTTGCGGTCGCACAGGTTTGTCACGAGGGTGACAGGCATGCGTCGGGTGCGGTGAATTCCATTCAGGTGGTGCCGCATCGTCTGGTGTTGCGCGCCTCCACCGGACCGAACCGGCACGCCGACCTGAACCCTGTCGAGCAGCGCCGGTCGGCTGCCCACCTCACAAGTCCGGTCGGCCGCGGAACGCCCCTCCCGGCATGAGGCCGGATCCCGGGCCCTCGACGTTCGATCAAGGCACCGGTTGAATAGCGGGCGAGGCGGGCGGAAACCTTCGCTTCCGGGCCTTCGATTGGCCATGACACCCGGGCCCGATGGCGTCAGGGTAGGGCGGATGTCCTCCGTACCGTCATCCGCTCCGCCAGAGATTGATCCTCCGCCCGTTTCCGCGCGCTTCATCGCTGCCTACTCGGCTGCCCAGATCGGGGCCTTCATTGGCTTCGTCCCGCTCCTCTCCCTGTTGTTGCCCCTGAAGGCCGCAGCCATTGCTCCGGCGGGCAAGGCCGAGCTTCTGGCGGTTGTTGCCCTCTGGGGGGCCATCACCGCCAGCATCGCCAATATTCTGGCAGGCACAGTCTCGGACCGGTCCCGTTGGGGCCGGGGCGAGCGCTGGCGCTGGATCGCAGCCGGACTTCTGGCCACCGCGGCGAGCTACGGACTGATCGCTGCAGCGAACACACCTTCAACCCTGCTCCTCGCGGTCGTCTGCCTCCAGATCAGCCTCAACCTGATGCTGAATCCTCTGGCTGCGGCCCTGCCAGAGCTGGTGCCTGACAATCAGAAGGGGGTTGTGAGTGCCTACGCAGGCCTCGCCTATCCCCTGGCGAGCCTGTTCGGTGCATTGGTCATTGGCATCATTCTCACGACCGAGTCGGCACGACTGTTGGCCGTCGTTGGCACAATGCTCTTGCTGGTCACGCCGTTCATTCTGGCTGCCCGGCAAAGGCGACCGACATCCGCCGATCCTGCAACTGTCGACCGTTCCTGGGTCGCCCTTTGGGACAGCGATTTCCAGTTGGCATTTCTCTCGCGCCTTCTGGTTCAAACCGCGATCGCCATGAATGTCCTCTATCTTTTGTTCTTCCTGCAAAGCGAAACCCGGATCGGGTCCGTCATCCCGGACCAGCGGCCGGAAGCCGTGCTTGGCTGGATACTTGCCGGATCGACAGTCACCGCAATCGTGGCAGGTTTGCTGGCGGGCTATTGGTCTGACCGGATCGGCCGGCGCCGCGAGCTCGTGTTTGCCGGCGGCATGCTCATAGCCAGCGGCGCACTGTTGATGGCCCTGGCTCCGGCATGGCCCGGCCCTGCAGTGGCGCAGATCGTGTTCGGCATCGGCATAGGTCTCTATGGCGTGGTCGACACCGCGCTGATTGCCCAGCTCCTGCCAAGTCGGGCCAATGCCGGTCGCGACCTCGGTCTGATGAACGTGGCCGCCACAGCCGCACAGGTTCTAGCGCCCCTGCTGGCGCTCGCTGCCCTGCAAGTGGTCGGTCATGATCTTCGGTTTCTGTTCGGGTTGTCCGGTGTCATCGCCGCCCTGGGCGCGACCACGATCCTTGCGATCCGGCGGGTACGCTGACAGGTGCCGGTCAGGGCGGCCCCTTCCGTGCGGGCTTCAGCAGGGGTGTGACCATCGGAATGGTGAGCATGGTCGACCCGACAGCCATCAGCAGCAGGGCGGTGAAGGCGTCATTGGTGATCACCTGCCGGTCCAGAAGGATGTTGGCGAAGATGATCATGATCAACGCCTTGGTCTGGAGCAGCCAGCCGATCACCCGTGCGTCGCCCTTCGGCCATTTCAGAATGCGGCCCGCCAGATGAACCCCGGCCAGCTTGCCGGTAACGGAGGCGAAGAGCAGCAGGCCGGCAGCAAGGAAGACCGCGGTCCCTCCTACGTCCCATTGGGTTCTCAGTCCCGTGCTCAGGAAGAAGACCGGCATGATGGCCAGCAGGATATGGTTCCGGAACTGATCCATTTTCGCGCGGTCGAACCAGGACTGGTCCAGAACCATGCCCGCCAGAAAGGCACCGACCATGAAATGCAGGCCGGACCAGTCACCCGCAAAGCCGCACGCCGCCAGCCAGATGAGGCTGACGTACCAGCGGTCCGGCTCGGGAATCCGTTTCATCAGTGCCCGGATCGCGATGGCCGCGGCGGTGAAGCCGACGACGAAAATCGCCTGGCGTCCGAGACGCTCCCAGTCGAGCAGGATGAGGGCCAGGACTCCCCAGATCGCAATGTCGTCCATGCTGGCGTAGCGCAAAATGCGCTGGCCCAGCGGTTGTCTCAGGATTTCCAGCTTCTCCATGAACAGCATGAGGATCGGCAGGGCGGTAACGGCACAGGCCATGCCGATGCCGAGCACCACCTGCCATTCCTGCCCGCCCGGGCCGGCCCACCCCGGAAACTGCAGCAGGCCGATGGCCGCGATGGCACCGAAAGCCAGGGGCACCACAAGGGACAGTCCGGCCGTCACCCCTGTCTCGATCCGGTCCTTCCAGGCCTGTCTGATGTCCAGTTCAAGCCCGGCGATGAAGACGAAGATCATCACCGCCCACCAGGCGACGCCGTTCAGCGCCCCGATGACCTGGGGATTGAAGACAGCCGCGTGTGCGTCCGGGAAAATCGCCCCGAGTACGCCTGGTCCCAGCAGGATGCCGGCTATGATCTGCACGACAACCAGCGGTGCGAAATACTCCGTCCGAAGCCCGCGCCAGACCAGATAGGGCACACTGAAAATGATCAGCATGGCGATCAGAAAGAGCTCTACTGTGTTCATTCCGTGGTTCATTCCGATCCCCCGATCCATCTGTGCGCATCGCAAAAAGATCCGCTGAAGCCTAGCCCGTCATCTCTTCAAGCTCCCGGCCCCTGGTTTCCTTGACCAGTTTGGATACGAGGAAGAATGAGATCACAGCGCTGGCTGCATAGAACCCATAGGTGATGGTCAGGCCGAGCGAAGCCGCCATCGATGGAAAGCTGACGGAAATCCCGAAATTTGCGAACCATTGCGCGAAGCCCGCCACGGCGAGCGCCGAGCCCCGCATCTGATTGGGAAACATCTCGCCCAACATGACCCACATCACCGGGCCCCAGCTGAGATTGAACAGGACGACATAGGCGTTGGCCGCGATCAAGGCGATCAGGCCGGTCTGATCGTCCAGCCGCAGGACCCCTTCGACCAGTGCGCTCCGGGAGAAGCACCATGCCATGAGGCCGAGGGTGACCGCCATCCCGGCCGAGCCGATCAGCAGCAACGGCCGACGTCCGATCCTGTCGATCACAGCGATGGCGAACAGGCACGCTGCGATCGACAGCACGCCGGACATGATGTTGATCTGCAGGGCATCGTTCTCCGAGAAGCCCACCGACTGCCAGAGCACTGCGCCGTAGTAGAAGACGATATTGATGCCGACCAGTTGCTGGAACACGGCCAGCACCAGACCGGCCCAGACGATCGGTTGAATCCTGCGGGTAGCGGGATGCAGCAGGTCCGAGAAGCGAGGGCGTTGGTCTGACGCCAGCGACGCTCGAATTTCCGCCGCCTTGCGAACGCCGGTGTCCGATCCGAACAGTTTCGAGAGCACGGCTTCAGCCTCTGCATCGCGCCCTCGGGCGATCAGGTAGCGCGGGCTTTCGGGGATGAAGAGCAAGGCCACCAGATAGATGCCGGCCGGGATGACCTGCATCCAGAACATCCAGCGCCAGGCGGGGAAGCCCCACCAGAACTCGGCGGTCGAGCTTCCAGCCGTCGCCGCAAGGGCATAGTTGGCGACGAAGGCTCCGGTCAGACCGATGATGATCATGATCTGCTGCACACTGGACAGACGGCCGCGAATAGAGGCTGGCGTGACTTCCGAGATGTAGGCTGGAGCCAGGATACTGGCCGCGCCGACGCCCAGGCCGCCCACAAAACGAGCCAGAATGAACTGGATCGAGGCATCGGCTGCGCCGGCCCATACGGCGCTGACCAGGAAGGCGACGGCCGCCAGCAACATCACCTTGCGACGACCGATCAGATCGGCGAGCCGCCCCGCGACGAAGGCACCGACGGCGCAGCCCAGCAGGATGGCACCGACGTTCATCCCCGTACCGAGGGCCGAGAGGTCGAACGCGGCTTCCAGCCCATCCTGGGTGCCGTTGATGACGCCGGAGTCATATCCGAACATGAAGCCGCCGAGCGTCGCCACCGCGACGATCAGGATGATGAAGCGAAAGTTCACACGCTCCACCCCCGCCAATTGCACGCCTGTGAGCCTTGTCGATTCCGCCATGGTCCCTCGCGTTGATCAGCGACCTCTCGCGCTGCAACAGCCGGTGCGCCCGTCGATAGACGACGCACGGGCCCCGCTCGCAGGCCTTCATTGTTTGACAACGTTGTCAATAGGAGGCTTTTCCTTGGCGCCGGAACGGCTGCCATGTGAAACACGGACGCGCTGTCGCGACCCTTTGCAGAAGGGCAAGTCTGGGGCCCGGTATGACCAAGGTTACCATCCGGCACGTCGCCGCTGCGGCGGGCGTCGCCGTCAAGACCGTCTCCCGTGTCGTGAACGGGGAGCCGAACGTCACGCCGGACCTTCGCGCCCGTGTGTCCGCGGCCGTCGAGCGCCTCGGCTATGTGCCCAGCATGGCAGCGCGCAGGATGGGGGGCTCACGATCCTATCTGCTGGTCGCTCTCAACGATCGCAGCAATACAATCAACAACTGGCGCAGTGGTCGCGGTAACGACTGGCTCGACCAGATGCTGCATGGCGCGATGCTGGCCTGTGAGTCGCAGGGCTATCGGCTGCTGTTCGAACTGGTCGACGCCGCTTCAGATGACCTGGATCGGAAGGTCGTCGGCATCCTGTCCGCGCTCCAGCCGGACGGGTTGATCCTCACACCGCCGCACTCGCAGAATGAATCGCTCATTCAGATGCTGGTCCGGCGAAATGTTCCGATGGTGCGTCTGGGTGTGCCTGCTCACGGCCTCGGCATTGGCGTCTATATGAACGAGCGCGAAGCCGGTGCCGCCGCCACGCGACACCTCACAGCACTGGGTCACGAGCGAATCGGCTTCATTGCGGGCAATGAACGGTTTGCGGCTTCCGAGGCGCGACGGCAGGGCTATGTCGACGCCCTGCAGGAGGCGGGCATCGCGGTGGACGCCGCCCTTCAGGCCCCCGGCGACTTCACCTATGAAAGTGGTGTAACGGCCGTGACGCGTTTGCTGTCTCTTGAAGATCGGCCAACAGCACTGGTCGCCAGCAACGATGAGATGGCGCTGGCCGCCCTGCATTGCGCCGGGCGTTCTGGCCTCTCGGTCCCGGCGGATCTGTCCATCGTCAGCTTTGACGATACGCCTGGAGCCCGCCTCAGCGTGCCGGCGCTGACCTGCATCCGGCAGCCGATCTCGGAAATGGCGGCAAGCGCGGCCGAGTTGCTGATCGCCGCCAGCCGGGACGGGCAGCATACGCCGGCTGACCACCAGTTGCCGTTCCGGCTGATTGTCAGGCAGTCGACGACGGCCAGATCCTGACCGCTATTCCGGGGGGCAGGGTCCCGCCGGGGCATCGACCAGACGAACATCCTCGATGGCCAGCGCCGAGTCACGGGCTCCTTCGACGATCAGCAGCCGATCAACACTGCTGAACGATGTCGCAACCGCTCCCGGGAAACACCGGAGCGGAATGATGGCCTGTTGCCAGCCCGGCCCCGTGGACGCCGGCCAATCCATCACAGCGTCTCCGAACCCCAGCCGGAAATCACCCGAGCGGCCCTGCTCGATCCTGAAACGAACAGCGAGGGCGCGTCCGGCGGCACTCTCGGCGGACAACTCAAGCGCCGGCCCTGTGATGATGGCCCGCCCGGGCCCTGAGAACGCGAGCCTGCGGGCACTCTCCTGGGCCTCTCCGTCTACGGGTGAGACCTGTACGCGGGATCTTGGGCTGGCACCCCGCGCTCCATCGGCGACGCGGGCCTCCCCGCCATCGTCGCGCAGAACCAGGTTCCAGGGGGTCATGAACCGGCCATCGCCGAACAGGATCAGGTCGCCGCTGGTTCGCCGCACATCGGCCTCGACAAGCAGGGGCGTGTGGGCCGGGCTTGCATAGGTGAGGCCATAGCCCAGCGAAAACTGAGGGTCATATCCCGGCCCACCGGCATTCTGTGGCGGCTGATCTGGGCTGCGGGGCCAACTGAAGGGAAGGGTGCCCCGGAAGTCGGCACGGGGCGCTCCCGCCCTGTCGGCGACAAGGATATCCGCCACTCCGCCACCTTCGGATCCGGGCAACCACGCCGCGACAAAGGCATTGGCCGCGTTGATCTCCGGGTTCACATAAAGCGGCCGGCCAGACAGAAACACGGCGACTGTGGGGATGCCGGCGGCTCGCAGCCGCTTCAAGACCTGAAGCGGCTCCTCTGGATTATAGTCGAGGTCGGCGACGTCACCCTGGAACTCGGCATAGGGCGTTTCTCCGAAGACGACGACCGCGACATCCGGTCGGTCCCCGAAAGTGCCGTCGGGGCTAAGCGTGGCATGACCACCCTGGGCTTCGACCGCGGACTTCAGCCCCTCCCAGATCGATTCAGCGTTCGGGAAGTCGGCCCGGGTATTGCCCGAACCCTGCCAGTTGATCGTCCACCCACCTGAGGCCTGGCCGATATCGTCCGCACTTCCGGCGACAAGGATCCTGGCGTCGCCTCGGATAGGCAGGACGCCGTCGTTCTTCAGCAGGACCAGGGACTCGCGCACCGCTTCCCGCGCCAGTGCGCGGTGGGCGGGTGAGCCGAGGAGTGAAACAGCACCCTCGATCGGACGTTCCGGCTCGAATACGCCGGTCTTGACCTTCACACGCAAGATCCGCCGTACCGCCTCATCGAGCCGGTGCATCGGGATCTCACCTGACCGAACCTGCGCGAGGGTATTGGCGAACAGGGGCCTCCAGCTGTCCGGCGCCATGAACATGTCTATCCCGGCATTGAAGGCCGCTGCGCAGGATTCATTCGTACAACCGGGCAACTGGCCGTGTGCGTTCCAGTCGCCGACCACGAAGCCATCGAAACCCAGCGGGCCGCGCAGGACGTCGGTAAGCAGCCCGGCGTTTCCTGTATGTTTGACGCCGTTCCAGCTTGAGAAGCTGGCCATCACGGTCAGGACGCCCGCGTCGATGGCCGGAGGATAGCCCGCGGCATGAATCGAGATCAGGGCGTGCTCGTCGATGATGGCGTCGCCCTGGTCCTTGCCGCCGATCGTGCCGCCGTCGGCCAGGAAATGTTTCGCCGACCCGGCGATGTGTCCGCCTTCCAGCCGACCTTCCGACAGCTCGCCCTGGAGGCCCAGGGTCATCGCGCCGGCATATGAGGCCACCACCGCCGGATCTTCGGAATAGCCCTCATAGGTCCGACCCCAGCGGTCGTCCTGCGGCACGGCGAGGGTCGGACCGAAGGTCCAGTCCGCACCTGTCGCGGCGACTTCGAGCGCGGTCGCCCGGCCGATTCGACGGATCAGGTCCGGATTTCGCGACGCTCCGAGCCCGATGTTGTGCGGAAACAGCGTCGCTCCAACCACATTGTTGTGCCCATGCACGGCGTCTATGCCGAACATCAGAGGGACGCGGGCACCCGGCCGCGCCGCGGCGGCTGCGCGGAACTCCCGGGCCAGCTCGACCCAGGCCATGGCCGGTGCTCGCTCGTCACCGCCCGGCGCCGAGTTCCCGCCTGCCAGGATCGAACCGAGAGGAAAGTCAGCCAGATCGGCGGGGGTGATCGAGCCGATGTCGGCCTGAATCACCTGGCCGACCTTCTCTTCCAGCGTCATCCGCGCCAGCAAAGCGGAGACAAAGGCTTCCGTCCGGGCATCGGACATGGCGGCCGGAGAACCACTGGTCGGCCAGGGTGATTGGCCGGATGGTTCGCTCCCGGCAGCGCCTTGCGCCTGCACAGGGCCCGAAGCAGTCCCAAGCGAAAGGGCGGTGATGACCGCAGCACTCGCCACACCGGTGGCCAGCCTGTTCCAGCGCCTGAGAGCGGTTTTGGTCATGGTTCAGTCTCCGGCTGCCGATCTCCGATCGTGTCCGGCGTTGACAACGTTGTCAAACACCGTTTGCATGATTTCTGACCGGGAGGGGCGGGATTTGGACGGCAAGAATACAGCGGCGATCCGATCAGGATGGCGGGTCGGCTTGGCGGTCCTGATCACCCTCGTTGCGGCCCCGGTGCAGGCCCGGGACGGAGGTCCCGAGGGCTATCGACTGGTCTGGAACGACGAGTTCGATGTTGACGGCCTGCCTGATCCGGCCCGTTGGACCTATGACGTCGCGCGGAACCGGGACGGCTGGTACAACAACGAACTCCAGTACTATTCGTCGAACCGCCGCGAGAACTCTCGCGTGGAAGGCGGCCGGCTTGTGATCGAGGCGCGCCGCGAGCGTTCCTACACCGCGTCCCTTCCCGATTCAGGCGGACAGGCGTTTACCTCGGCGCGACTGGTCTCACGGGGCCTCGCCCAATGGACCTACGGCTTCTTCGAGGTCAGGGCGAAGGTGCCTTGCGGGCGCGGTACATGGCCTGCCGCCTGGCTTCTTCCCGTCGCCGATGTGACCTGGCCTGCCGGGGGTGAAATCGATATCCTCGAACATGTCGGGCACAATCCGGGCGTCGTGCACGGGACGGTGCACACCACGAGCTACAACCATACCCGCGGCACCGAGCGTGGCGGGAGCAAACCCGTCGCTGATGCTTGCGGGGCCTTTCATCGCTACCAGGTGCTCTGGACACCCGAGGCCATCAAGTTCGGGGTCGACGACGTCGACTACTATACCTTCCTCAACGACGGTCGCAGCGACCCGGCGACCTGGCCGTTTGACCAGCCCTTCTATGCGATCCTCAACCTTGCGGTTGGCGGTGACTGGGGCGGCGCGCAAGGCGTCGATCTTCGGGCTTTCCCCCAGTCCTTCGAAGTCGACTACGTTCGAGTTTTCCAGTCGGTGCCGTCTTGAGGCCGGATCACGGGATTGCTCCCCCAAGGCTGTTTGGCACCGATGAGCCGAACCGGAATCCATTGCATGATCCGCCGGTTGCGACACCGGCTCAGGAGACGACAGAATGACCGAGTCCCAACCAGCCAGGCCGAAGGGCACAGGCCTTGCCTTCGCCTATGTGACCACCCTCTTCTTCGCCTGGGGTTTCGTAACCTCGCTGATCGGTCCCCTGATCGCGGCGGTCCGGCGGGTGTTCGAACTCAGCTACACCGAGGCGACCCTTACGACCTTTGCCTGGTTCATCGCCTACGGCGTGGCCTCGATCCCGGCGGCGGCCCTCCTCGGGCGGCTGGGCTATAGCCAGGCCATCATCCTGGCCCTGGTCACCATGGTCGCGGGCTGTCTGATCGTGCCGATCGCTACCCTGGCGGACTTCTATCCCGGGGTGCTGATCGCCCTGTTCGTGATCGCGTCCGGCGTCACCCTGCTGCAGGTCGGTGCCAACCCCCTGGTGGCGGCCCTGGGCAATCCGAAGAGTTCGCATGCCCGACTGAATTTCTCGCAGTTCTTCAACTCCCTCGGCACCACCCTCGGGCCGCTGATCGCCGCACCGATCCTGCTGACCGGGGGCGTTTTCGCCGCCGACGCCATCATCACCGATCCGGCGACCCGGGCGGAATCGCTGCGCAGCATCGATCTGGCCTTCCTCGCCGTGGGCCTGTTCTTCGCCGTGGTGGCCGGCTTCATCTTCACCGCCCGCAAGACGATCAATGCCGCGGCCCCCGTACCGACGGCCGAAGACCGGATGTCGCCCCTGGTCGCCCTGAAGTCGCCCTGGGCCGTTTTCGGAGCCCTGGCCATCTTCTTCTACGTCGGCTCGGAGGTGACCATCGGGGATCTCCTGACCAATTTCCTGCACAGCCCCGAGATTCTCAACCTGCCGCTTGCGACCGCCGGCAGCATGGTGGCCTGGTACTGGGGCGGGGCCATGGTCGGTCGACTGGTCGGCGGCCTGCTGATGCTGACGAAGATCCCCGCCACCACCATCCTGGTCTTCAACACCGCCGTCGCCGCCACCCTGTGTCTGGTGGTTACCCAGACCACCGGCACCACAGCCGCCTATGCCGCCATCGCCATCGGCTTCTTCAACTCCATCATGTTCCCGACCATCTTCACCCTGACGCTGGAGCGTTCGACCGCACCGGTTCCGGCCACCTCGGGCCTGCTGGTGTTCGGCATCATCGGCGGAGCCATCCTGCCGCCGGTCGCCGGCCAGATCGCCGACAACTCCGCCACCCTGAACCCGGTCTTCTATGTGCCGCTGATCGGCTACCTGCTGCTCGTCGGCTTTGCTTTCGCCGCGTCGCGGGCCCGCGTCCGGAACGCTGCGGCTTCAGGAGGACCCGGCGGCCACTGAGCCGACCAAAGCTCGGTATCCAGGCGGAGCCGGGCCGGACGCGTCCGACCGGCCCGGCTCCGCCTTCCACCCGCTCTCAAATCGGCTTCTGGTCTGAAATGGTCCGGCGCAACGTCGGCTAAGGGTCGGAAGCGGCCTTTGGCGTCTGTGCGGAAACCGGACCCTGGATGTGAGGTCCCGGCATCATCGCTAAGCCCTTCCTTGCGGAAGGCCACCCAGCCCGGACCCACGCGCCGACCCGGCTCTACGGCCCTTCCGCCGCTCGCCCGACGGCTTCCTACTTAGAGTGTCATTGGAAAGGTGGTGCCGCCTAGGTGACTCGAACACCTGACCCCCGCATTACGAAGGCTAGGGAAGGGCAGGGTAAAAAGCGTTATAGTTCAGCGGCCTGATGTCAATTTTCAGGGTGCGTTTCACCGCCACCCAGCCTCTTCCCAGTCTGGCCTGAGGGGTCGGGGAAGGCGTTTCCTAAGTTGCGCGCTTTAACGTGGGAAACTCGGAAATTTCCACCTGCGCTAAACCTGCGAAGACGTGGTTGACGGTCGACACAGGGCCCAATTCTCTGGCCTTTGAGTCACGACGGGTCCTTGCTCGCATGCAGCCGCAACAGTCACGGATACCAGACCACCACTGTGGTGTTGTCCTGACCGGGACGGTCGGCCGCTTCAACAGCAGCCACCAGCTGATCAGCGGCTGTTTGTGCAGTCTGCGAGGTCGCCAGCACCTCTGAGATATCGGACATGGAAAGTGTGTCGAGGCCGTCAGAGGCCAGAACCCATCGGTCGCCGGAGCGGCACGCTACAGGGCCCACCGTTTCGTCAATGCGCATCTGGTCCAAAGGAGACCCCGTAAGGGCCGAGGTGATGCGATTGCGGCCGGCGGCAGATGCCGCTTCTTCGGCTGGCATGAGACCCTTGCGAACGGCTGAGTCCAGCGCCCCACCAATGGAATGGTCGGCGTTAACCCGGTCCAGCCGGCCCTTGCGCCAGCGCAGCAAGAGCGAGTCGCCAACAGAGAGGAACTGCACTCCCTTTTCGACAGGTGCCAAGGCAATGAGTGTCCCGCCCATACCCGCTTGGGACGGGGTCTCTTCCACCGCATCTGCGAGGGCCGCGTTGGCAGCATCGCAAGCCTGGCGCAAGCGCGGGCCGACGTCTGTGGTCTGAGCAGACTGAAAGACATCACGGACCGTCTGGACGATCAGGCGGGCAGCTAGATCGCCGGCTGCAGCTCCCCCCATGCCGTCGGCGAGCACCAGGAGATGCGGACGGCCAGACGCGTCGATTAGCACGTCAGCGGCATCCTCCTGCCTTTCGCGGAGGCCCAAAGCCTGTGCGACGCCGACGGCGCTCAAGAGCCTTTAGCGGGAGCAGTGTCGCCCCAGTCCCATCCACTGCCGCAAATCTCGACGAAGCGAAGTTCAGTGCCGCCCAGCTTCAGCACGTCTCCGGTCTGGAGGAGCTGCGACGCACCAATTCGTGCTCCGTTCACCCGCGTGAAGTTGGTCGCTCCGTCTGCCTCGCGAACGTCGAAAGTGCGTTCCTCGTGATCGTAGGAAACAATACAGTGGACGGACGACATCTGCGGATCGCCGAGGTCGAGACGCACCCGCGACTGATCGCCGGCCCCGACGCTGTTGCGTCCATAGCTGATCGGCACGGCCATGCCGCGACCCGGACCCGCAATAATCAGCAGCATACCGCAGACCGGCGCAGACATGGGGTCGGCTGGATAGACAACGTGGATCCCCTCAGGATCCCTGAATACCTCTACCGAGTTTGATGAGCGGCTCGATGTCGATGACGGCGACTGGACCATGCCGTTGGGCAGGACGGCCTGGGTTTTCTCCGGCCCGACTGGCTTGGCCTTGTTCGCCGCTGCCCCTGCGACGCGAGTTTTCTCGTCGTCGAAAGGGGTGATTGTGATCGTGCCGACCGGCAGGGTTTTCTCATCGGGTTTGGCCATGGCAGCAATCTCCTCAGAGGGCCTGGATACGGAAGGACGCGGAACGTTCGCCAAAGGTGACGAAGTCGCCGGGGGCCAGGGGCTGGTCGCCCAGCCCGCGGATGTCACGTCCGTTTATGATGGTTCCATTGAGGGAGCCAACGTCGCGGATGACGAAGCCCTGACCCGTCCATTTGATGATGACGTGCCGGCGCGAGGTTGAATCATCGCCAAAGCCCGGCTGGCGGCCCAGTTCAGCGCCGGCCTCCAACTCGGCACGACTGAGGGCGCGTTGCTGATCGCGAACCGTATCGCCCACACCAACCAACAACAGGCCCGAGGGACAGGGGACAACGATCGCGGCGGAAAGGCCGCGCCGTCTGCGAAGGAGAACAAAGAGTCCGGCGGAAGCGGCCAGGATCAACAGGACCGCACCGACCAACGGGATCGCCCAACCGGGAAGCCCAGAACCCACCGGCTGATCGCTTACGGCGACGGCAGTCTGTGCGGGTGCCGCTACCGGTTCCGGACCGCAAGCGCCCCCGTCCGTCTCAATATCTGCCCCGAGTTCCTTGGCCAGTCTGCGGACGTCGGCTACGCCGATGGCGATATTGGCACCGTTGGCACCCGTCAAAAATGCAGTGTTGAGGCCCACGAGACGCCCGCAGCGGTCGACGAGCGGCCCGCCGCTCATGCCGGGGTTCAGGTCCGCAGTGTGGGCAATCTGGTCCACGGCCGAGCCGCCTGACTTGATGCTCTCGCGCTCAAGCGCGCTGACCCGGCCGTCCGTGATCCAGGGGCGTGGCTGAATTCGACGCCAGAGCGCCATGTCATTTGCGGGATAGCCCAGCGCACGAACCTCAGCATCGGGGTTCAACTGATCGTCCAGCAGCACGACAGCCGGGCGATCAAGTCCCGGGACGAAGAGGATGGCGATGTCCTTGCCGCGGCCGGTATCGCTTCGGCGGTACTCGGCTTCGCGTTCTATCACCTCAGGGCGGCTTTCCTCATCCTCACTGCCAACACGCCGTTTTGCGGGCGCGAGCACCCGAATTCCATCGGCGCTGCCACCTTCAATCACGTGGTAGTTGGTCGCGACATAAACCCCGCCGTCGCCGCGGCCGACGATGACGCCGCTGCCCAGTGCTACCAACTGGCCGTCATTAAAGACCACGACCCGCAGAACGCTGGGAACCAGAGCCTCCATGTCGAACGCCGACACCGGAGCGGCCGGCGCAGCCGCTGCTGCCGGAGCGGGGCGGGCGGACGAGGGCCCGGCGGAGGGGGCCGCTCCGCACAGCATCGTAACCGCAGCGGCGGCCAGGATTAGGTTGCGCATGGTTTGATCCCGCTTAGACAATTCGGACACGATATTCCGCTCCCCCCAGACGGACGGTATCGCCCGTGCTCACGATATCTCCGGTGCGGTCCAGCCGAACGCCGTTCAGAAGGGTTCCGGCTGGACCGGTCAAGATCAGGCGGCCGTCGCGGATAGACCAGCGCGACTTGCCGGGGCCTTGGGTACCGCGAGCAAGGGCAGCGGGCGACAGGACCATGCGATCCGGACCCTGCAACTCGACCTCACGCACACCGTCAGAGCTTGTCCCACGGGCTCGGAGCAGCAGTGCGAACAGCGCAGATATCAGCAACAGTAAGGCAGCGACTACTGCGGCTATCCTGATCTGGAACGCGCGAACCTCAGCGCTTTTTTCGGCAGCCTTTCCAGGCTGGGCCGCAGGGGCCTTTTTGGGAGGGGTGGCAACAGGGATAGGGCGTGACGGCGGCGCATCTTCGGCCGCAGGTTCGCCGATCAGGCCCGCACCACAGGTCTCGGGATTTGCATCGGCGTAGTTGAGGTTGCGACAGTCCGGCTGGCTTGGCGACGGGCGTTTCGTTTGGGCTGGGCGTTGGCGCTCCGGGGTCGGCCACGGGGCTCGCTCAGCGGCCTTCCCGGCACCCTTGGCCGGTGGCGGCAGCTCAATTGCGTCAGGTATACGCACAGGAGCGGGCTCCTCCGAAGCCGGGGGAACGGGCTCTGGCGAGGCGGAGCTCGTCGGATCCTGGACAAGCAAAAATGTGGCGAGCAGGAGGGCGATCACGCGCCGGCACCCCCCGCAAAGGTCACGGCGCGGCAAACGGAACGGAAGGCCTCCGGGTCTTCCAGCCCACTTTCCAGATACACGCCGCGCCGCTTGCCATCGTCGCCGATACGGACGCCACAGCCCTCGGGTGCGCCAGCGCGGACCTGACCCAGATAATAGGGGACATCATCACGCAACAGTGCCCCCCACCACAGGCCATCCCCCGCGGGTCGGGCACCTACGAAGACCCGACCATCATCCAGGATGATGCGACCGGAAAATGCCCCCGCAGCGCTTCTGCGGCCCAGAGCAACGATCGAGTCAGACTGCTTGATGGCACCAATCGAGGCTTGCGGGGTCCATCGACCTTCCATCCAGGTCTCCTCGCTCGGCCATCCGCTGATGGAGCCTTCCACAGAGGATGCCTCCAGACCGGTTTCGTCGGATACTACGGTCATCCTCCCGGCTGCATAACGATAGCTTCCGCCGGCCCGAAGCATACCCCTGCCGAGCCCGCTGACGTTCGCGCCGTCAGAAGTCTCGATCTCCAGGCTGATGGAGCCGTCACCATTGCTCAAAACGCCGGCGGTGGCGGGCAAACCGTCGTTGATGTGCCCCTCGAATTTGCCTGCACCAACGTCTATCCGCCAAGGCGAGTTGGGGCCTTCGTAGGTCCCACCCGGGAGGACCGTTATCGCGCCCACCGATCGAGAACAGTGATACGTCGTTCCGCCACCATTGATAGTAAAGGTGCCGTTTGGATCGACACGGCAGTATCCATAGTAGACGTTATTGCCATCCGTGATGCGGCTAGGTCGATTATAGATGGTGCGTGGTCTCTCGGCCTCCTCCTTGGCAGCAAGATTCTCTCGGGCGGACTGGGCCGCGTCCATAGCTGCTTGAGCGGCATCCTCGGAATCTTCAATATAGGCCTCGGCCGCTTCTCTGGCACCTTCAGCGGCGCTCAGGTCGGAGAGAGCCTGTTGGTAGGCCACGTCTGCCTGACGATAAATGTGGTCGGTTGGTCCGCCGAGACGAGTGAGGGCCCAGATCCCAACCGACCCAACCAGCACTATCGCGGCTAAACCGACCGCACGCACCAGGTTCTGCCGGTTCACCCACTTCGCAAAGAGGTTCGGCCTTGGCTCAGGGCGGAACAGCAGGGCACGCCAATCGGCTACCGATTGAGGTCTTGCACGCGCATCCATCCTTAGGGCTGCATCCATGCCTGACAGGAAAGCACCAGGTGCCCGCGTAGCACCTAAGTCTACCGCCCTGGCACCACCGATGAGGTCGGTCATGGCCGGCTGCTTGCCGATAAGAATTCGCCAGAAGGTGGCGGCCAGGCTGTAGATGTCGGACTGCGGGCCCTGCTCGGAAATGCGGTTGTCCTTCAACTCGGGCGGCGCGTAGCTGTCGGTTATGAAGGCGATGGACTTGGTGTTTCCGTCCCCCTCATCGACGGCTATGCCCCGCGCTGATCCGAAGTCGATGAGTTGAACAATCGTCTCCGGGTCCGACAGAATTTCGGCCGCGCCCGCATCGAGTTTCTCGGGCGTGGGGCGCACGAGGATGTTGGAGGGCTTGATGTCACGGTGCAGCAAGGTGCGGGTCTCGAAGCCCAGTACGCGCAGGACCACGGCAGGGCCTTCCGTGTGGACGTATTCGACCGCCTCCAACAACTGGTCGATCAGCGGGCGCACACGATCGAGGGTCAGCGGGTCGGGGTCGCCATCCAGCTCGGCCAGGTAGTCGTGCAAGGTCACGCGGCGATGGATGCGCCCTTCTGCCTCGTCAACCGTCGCCCGCCCATCGACCAGATCGGAAACATAATAGGCCGTGCCGTTTGCCATGAAGGCATCGGTCACCCGGCAGATGTTCGGGTGCTGCAGTTCCTGCAGGTACTGGGCCTCGTTGCTGAATTTGCGCAGACCTTCAGAGAACAGCTTGCCTAGGGCACCGCTGTCGTCCGGCCGCGCAGCGACGGCGCCGTCCTGTGCACGGTCCGCGAAGTCCTCGGGGAAATACTCCTTTAGCGCCACCACCTCGCCGCCGGGTTGAGCAACGACACGATAGGTGATGCCAAATCCACCCGCGCCGATGACCCATGGGGGCGTGCTCAGCCGTAGACCCTTCCATGCCTCGGCCGGCTCAATCCGATATGACTTACCGCTTGGACCGCTTAGGGTCGTTCCCGCCGGCAGGTACCGGCTTCTTGCCTTGCCTCGCGCCATCATCGCCCCACAGTCCCAGTGCAAAGCGTTAGCCATAACTCGAGGTTAGGTAAACAGAGTTCTCCTTGTGCTTTTCTGGGCCGTAACGGGCCGGATTCCTGAGAGACTGGCGCCTACAAGGCTGCTAGTCAGTGATCAGGCTGCATCGGCCGACTTCAACTGTCAGGCTGTCCTTAGCTCCGTCGCGTCCCGTATTTGATACGTCTGAATGGAAGCTGGATCGTTGGAAGAGGCCATCGGGAGCATAGGTCCCGATGATATCGCTTCCTTTACAATCAATGAATCGCTCCCACTTGGTACCTCGCCAAACGTAATACTCTTTGCACCATTGAGAACTGTATTTGTAATATGTATCGCCAACTATGCGCTCGTTTAAGCAAACATGCCTTACTATAAACGCGTCATAATTTGAGTCTTCATCGGGAACAGTTAAGCAATTGTTTTCGATCCTGCTCGACAACACTCGCTGTGATGGTATAAAGTTGGTCTGTACCCAGTCATTTCCACGCCAATTGAAGCCCGTTGACTGGCTTCCTTGGCACAAAAGCGAATATGAAGACGGAAGTAGCGGGGCGGGCGAGGTTGGAGGCGGCGGTGTCTGACCTGCGAGCGCGGCGATAAACAAAAACATTCTACCCTCCTCATTGATTCCGGCCATTCTCTAGGCAGCTTAACGTTAAAGTCACGTCCTACTTTCAGTTGGGTGGGCGCTGAACTGCTCCCCTGAAGCTCCTCCAGGAACAGCCAGAATCCGCTCCCTAGAAACGACCCCCGGTCATGGCTGGAGGAGGTTCCGGGGGGGGCACGTCACACTGGCGGCGGCTTTATCGCGCTCGGCCCGTCGGTCCATGAACACCAATCCGAAACCACCCCGTGTCAGCGATGAACCATGCTCAGGATCATCCTTGCCACGACCCTGCTCTCCCTGACGGCGGCCAGCATGGCCCGTGCCGATCCGTGCGAGGGACGCCTTCCGACAAGGGCTGGGGAGACGTTCGCCGGAACGGTTCGCTATGTCGGTGACGGCGACAGCCTCTGCGTAGGCCAGACGTCGAACCCCAACGACTGGATTGAGGTCCGCCTGGCCGACTTCGACGCGCCGGAACTTCGGGAGCGGGACGGCCGAAGGTCGAGGGACATCCTGACACGACTGACACGCGGGCGTCAGGTGACCTGCACGGCTACCCGAGGCCGCAGCGGTCGGGTGGTGTCGTACGACCGGGTGATAGCCACCTGCCGACTGGGCCGGCAGCGTCTCGGCGGCGCGCGAGGCGGGGAAGGGGTTAGGCCGCAGCCTGTTTCGCCGCGCCGGCCTCGACGGCGGCCAGAAGGGTGTCGTTGGCGAGGTGGGCGTACCGCTGGGTCGACTGGTAGCTGGCGTGACCCAGCACCTTGCCGACCGCGAACAGGTCGACGCCGCTGTTGACCATAAAGCTGGCCGCCGAGTGGCGCAGATCGTGGATCCGCAGGCCCGGCAGCTTCGCCACCCGGATCGCCCGCTGCCAGCCATGCTTGATGCTGACAAAAGGCTTCAAGGTGTCGGGGTTAGGCACCAGCCACGGGCAGTCGTTGAAGCGCGGCAGGGCTTCAATGATCGCCAGCGCCGCCGAGGAGAGGGGTACCCTGCGTGGCTTTCCTGTCTTCGAGGTCGGGATCAGCCACGACTTACGCTCGACATCCATGTGCTCCCAGCGGGCGTCCAGCAACTCGCGTACCCGGGCACCGGTAAGGAGCAGCAGCCCCACGATGTGCTGGAGCTGAGTGTTCTGGGAGGCTGCCACCGCCTCTCGAAGCCGGCCTGCCTCTTCCGCCGAAAGGAACCGTTCCCGGGCATTGTTAAGGGGCTTCCTGACCACCCCCCGGGTCGGGTTCTTATCACAGCCCGGAATGCCCCAGCGTGCGCCTAGTGCGAACGATCGGCCGAAGATGACCCTGATCTTCTCGACCGTCGCCGGTGCCAACCCTTCTGCCCGCTTCTCGGCCAGCCATTGGCTGACAGCGCGGGTTTCGATGTCAGTCAGCCGGACCTTTCCCCATCGAGGAAGGATATGGCATCGCATGTACATCTCGGTCGTGGCGAAGCTCCGCTGCGTCTGCGCTGCCTCGGAGAGATGCTGAGCCGCCAAGATCTTATACGTCTCGATTGCCTTGATAGCGGCCTTCTCGGCACCGGGGTCGCCGCCCATGACGACCTCCGAGCGTAGCTGCTGCGTCCGCTTCTTGGCCGCCGCGAACGTGATGTCACCCACCTTGCCGACCCGGAACTGACGCTGTCGACCAGCGGTATCCTGATACCTTAGATAGTACGTCTTGCCGCCGGTGGAGCGGCATTCGAGGACGAAGCCGGTGACTGTCTCGTCATAGTAGTCGGTCTTGCTCTGGCCGGGCTTACACCGGGCGGTCGTTACGAAGGCGTGGTCGAGTTTGGCCTTGGGCATGATGGGTTTCCTTCTGATTTGGTGAGCGACGCGCGAGCGCCGGGGGAGCCGCGCGGGGACGCGCAGCGACAGGGGCTGAGGGAAGGCTGGAGCGGTGCCGGGAAGGCCCGCGCTTGCCCCAGAGTTGGCCGGAGAGGCCACGCGTCGGGGGCGGGGATGGTCGGGCCACCGGGGACCCGGAGCGGGCGTCAGGCGGCCGCGTTTTCGGGCACTGGTGGGGCGCGGCGCGCCGGCATCAAAGGGGGAAAGGGGGGATCCCTCTTTTCCACTTTGCGGCGGGCCGGTGGGGGCGTGGCCGAGGCGGGCCGGCTACGCGTTATCCGCTAGGACGCGCCAGGCCTTCCGCTCGCTGCTTTGGCCATCTTCGATCCGAAGGCCGTCTACCCGAACACCACGGTGGCGCTTGAGATATTGGCCCAGCAGGTGCGGGTGGATGGCACCTCGCTCCGTCACCGGAAGCTCGTGGATGATTTCCAAAAGTTTCGGCGTGTTCAAGGCGTCCGAGATGAGTTCACGAACTATGACCGACTCACCCCAGTAGAGGTCTCGCCACTGCTTCAGGAACAGCCCCAAGGCCTCGTTGTCGGTGTTGTCCTTGACCTGATTGATCAGGCTGGAGGCCGGGTCCGGTTCACCCAGCCAGATGAGCGGCTCGCGGCAGAACCTCGACCAGTCGTCATAGGAGCCGATCGGCGTGAGGGTGTCGTCACGTTTACCGTGCAGCAGGAAGGCCTGGATGATGGTGAGGGCAAAGCCGACATAGACGGACCGTTGTTTCGATATCTGCTTGTGCGGGTTCCGTCTGAAGGACCGCAGCGTGGACTTGGGGGCAAGCCGCATGGTCACCACGCGCCGGCGCAAATCTTTGACCGCGAAGGTGTTGTTTCCAGTTCCTAGGAACAGGGTGTTTGTTCGCGCTGTCGCCGTGCCGCTCTTGCCCAGCACGCGCTCGGTGGTGGTGTGACTGGTGAGTGCCTTGTTGATGGCCCCGAAAGGCATCCAGTCGGTCTGCATGTCGTCAAAGAGGATGACGGGCGGCTTCTCCAACAGCATGGCCAGAATGACCTTGATGGCCTCGGTAGCTGAGGTGGGATAGCTGGTAACGTAGGGGTGCGAGGGCGTGGCAAACAACACGATCAAGCTCGCCAAGAAGCTCTTTCCGCTGCCCGAGGAGGCGGCGTTGATGTTGAAGGCGGGAGCGAGGGGAAGGCCTGGACGAATAACGGCGGTGAGCGCCGCGCACAGGGCCGCTGACAGGTCCTCCGGCTTCTCGAACTCGAACTCCGCCAGTTCTGCCTTCAGCATCATGAGGCAGTGCCGGGCGTCCTCCATCGAGGGTGCGGAGATTGCGTAGTCACCGGCTCCGAAGCAGGCGTAGATGCCGGTGGTTGCGTTGAAGCCGGGCGTCGTGACCAGCTGCTCGTTGGCGTCGAAATAGGGCTGATGGGCGATACCCGTAAGCGTCTGCAGGTGCTTGCGGTCCTGGGTGTAAAGCAAGGTGTTCAGGAGGTGATGGGGCGGATTGCCCGTCACCCACTCCCCCTTCGCGTTCGGACGTTGCCACTCGATCATCTCGGACAGGATGACGTAGAGTGTCTGCGAGTTGACGACCTCGCACTGCACCGAACCTTGGGTCGGGACCAGTCGAACCGGTTGGCCGCCTGAGACGTAGAACAGTCCCGTTCCGGCCAAGGCCCGTTCAAGCTCATATACAGCGAGGTGTTCTTCACCGGGCGTGATCTGGATGATCAGTTTCGCCGGGAAGATCGCTTCCGAGTGCGTGGCGACGACAGCGAGAGCGCTGCTGGCCATCGGCTGCCGCAAAGGGGGAAAGGGGGGTGCGGCGGCGACGAGTGGGGTTTCCCCCTTTACCTCTTTCACCGGCATCGAGGGCGGGGGCGGTGGAACCCGCAAACTGGACGGGGGCGGGTTGGGTTTCGGTCGAAGTACCATGGCTTTTGATCCTCTCGGTTTGATGGATCGACCCGTCTTCGGACGCCTTGTCGCCGCTGTTCCGTGCGGTGATTTCGGTGTCGCCCCTCGGGCCGATGACCCAAGAGAAGCATCAAAAAAGTCATTTAAAAACCGATAGTTATGTGGCTATATTCCGTTATGGAAATGTCCACTTGAAGGATGTTTAGCTGCGCACTATTCCGTTCTGGAATGTCGTCTCAGCGTTGGTTGAGATTAGATCCGGAGCGAATCAGCCGTGAGAAAACAAGCGAAAGGCAGTCAGCCCGGTCTGGAGTTCGGAGACTTGCGCCTGTCCTGGCTGGACACCTTTGTCGTCGCCTCGCGGTCGGCTACTCGATCGGAGGCCGCCAAGAAGCTGGGGATCACTCAGAGCGCGGTCACGAAGCATATTCAGAGCCTCGAACGGTGGAGTCAGAAGGTGCTGGTTTATCCCGACAGCAATCCGACGACGCTGACCGAACAGGGAAAGGCGTTCGTCTCGATCGCGGACGGTGTCTTGAAAGCCATGGCGGAGGGGCGAAAGCCCTTGGTAATTCCGGCAGGGCCAAAGAGCATCTCGGTCAAAGACCTGCGGGTTCCGCCGAGCGTACCCAAGCCCCCGAAGGCCTGAGCCGGTGGTCACGGCAGAGCTGAAAGGAAGCGGTCGCGCGGGACCGCCTCCAATCTGCTTGTTGATCAGGACAAGTGGTCGAGCTGCGTTAAATGCGGCCGGTGCCGCGTTCGCCCGGCCACGGCGGCCACCACGACAATGACCACCGCCCCGGCGATGAAGGCGCGAGGATGCGCGCTTGCGAGGCCCATCAGCGCGAGGGTGACCAGAAGCACGAGCGTTTCGGCCGGCTGCCGGAGGAACGACCAAAGCAGCGTCAGCAGCAGCGCCGCGATCAGCGCCACCACCGCCGCCTTCAGGATCGCGCAGACAACGCAGAAAATCAGGAGAGCGACGACCTTGTTCATCGGTCGCTCCCCTCGCCGTCCGGCCAGAAGTGCGAGGGGCACGGGTGTTGGATGCCAAAGTCGAGGCGTAGCTCACTCAGCGTGGTCGAGGTGTCGAGGCTGTTGGGCTGTGGCGGCATCGTCAGGGTCCTTTCAGGCATGAAAAAAGCCCTTGCGACGCGGTGTCGAAGGGCTCGGCTCGGATGGGGTTTGGGAGGTGGCTTAGTCGGTGGTCGGTGGTCGGGGGACGGTTGGCGTAGCCGTGGCAGTTGAAGCGCAGGGTGTCGTTGGTGTCGGGATGGTCCGCCACGAACACCAGCATTCCGAAGTCGTCGGTCAGGACGTAGCAGAGCTCGAACCAGGCCCCGTGGTCGTTGAACCACTCCCAGCCCGGCTGCTCGGCCTGGTCGTAGGTGATGGGGAACCCCACCGCCTCGTGGATGACCTCGGAGGTGTCGCCGGGCTGGACGACGACGAGCTGAAGGATCTCGCCGAGGGGCCGCCGGCGGTCGGTGTCCACCTGCCAGACGCGAAGGCCGATCAGGGCGCGTAGGGCGGGGTCCAGGGTGGTGTCTGTAAGCGCGGCGGTGACCGCGTCGCGGTCGGTGAGAGACAGCATGGAAGGGGTCCTTTCAGGGCAAAGAAAAAGCCCCCGCGACGTTGGTCACGAGGGCGTTGGGTGGGTGATGGTGGTGAAGTTGCCCGCGACGGGCGTTGGTGGTCGGCGGGAAGGTCTAGAAGTTCTTGGACGAACGCTGCGGACGATGATCGCGGCGACTTCCGTCCAGGCGCTTCTGTGCGCAGGCGTTGGGAGTAATGTGTACGTTTTGTTCTATCAAATAAGGTGGCCGGAATTGCGCCCGCGGCAGACGGCCCGTTTCGTGCCAAGGGCGGGAGCCATGGTCAGTGCGCTTGTCCCTATGTTCATTAAGCTCTCGTCGAACGGGACATCCCAGTTGGGTCAAGCCGCGGCCGACGGCAATTAGTAGGGCGAGATCGCCTTCGAGTTCGTGCTGCACTGCTCGAGGTAACGCTTGCTGAGGCGGACTTCTCTCGCCTGCTGAGCGCGTAGCGAAGCTTCGGAGTAGACGCCCAAGCACTCGGAGTCGTCTCGAATGCAGGCGATAACGCCTTCTCGCTCAGCCTCTATGGAAAGCCGAAGACCCGCCAGGGTGCGAGCTTGCTCAGTGCACGGACGGGCTAGCACTTCGGGCTGCCACTTTTCTCGGGTAGCTCCAATGGCAAGGGCTATGGGCCCATAGATCAGCGTCGCCATGAGAAGAAGGAAGGCCGCGACTATCAACCAGCGCTTCCACTTGGATATTGGCTTTTTCGGAGCGGTCGACAAGCGGCGGGGTCTTTGGCGCATAGGGAGAGGCTGAATCGCAATTAGCACCTGAGCGACGCTTCGTCAGCGCTGGCCAGTTCGACTCTGCGCTGGCGGACCGCCTCAGATTGCTGCGTAGTCCGCCTGCTCCTCCAACAGCTTCAAGGTGCCCACGCCGACGCTGGGTTCGCCGTCGCGTTGTTCCTGATCGGCGCGAAGCATAGCGATCACGTGCTTAAGCGAGATGATGGGGATGTTGGTCGTCAAGTTGTCGTCACGCCAGACATGGGTCGCGCCGTAAATTTCACGATAGCCGCTTCGATCGCCGAACCAGGATTCGATCACGCCGCGCGAAGGAGTCAGGTTCTCGATTGTCCAGACTACGGCCAAATCTATGTCCTCCCCGCGCTTCATTTGGGATTCGAGGTCCGTAAGCAGGTCGTCGAAGCGCCACTTGAACTCAAGAACCCGCATCAGTCCGCCGCGCTCGACCATCGACGTCTGCAGGGCGAGCCGATCGTGCGCCAGCCGCAGGCTTGGGTCCAGAACGTCGATGTCGACCAAGGCATCATACTGGTTGATGCCCGAAAGAGCGCGGAGCCTGAGCCCTTTGAGGAAGTCCGCTGACAGAAGACCAGTGAACAGGGCGATCACGTCCTGCTCGTTGTCCGGATCGACCCTAATCGGCGCGGGTCCACCCGCATGCTCGAAAACTGGCCCTATGAGAGAGTTTGACTCTCGCGCTTCCGTCATCGCGCGCCAGGCTGAAATGTCTACAGCGGGAGCCTGGAAAACCTCGGCGTCCTTGCGAAGATAGATTCGGTAGTCCTTCAAATGGTTCTGGAGCCGGTTGCCGATGATCTTCACTACCTCGGTCACGGTCTCGTCCGCAGGAATCTTGCGCCCGATGTCTAGTTCGAGGCTCCGGAAGGCCATCACCGCGTGCATCTGTCGTTCCAGACCGGTGTTGGAGGTAAAGGCGAAATCCATCATGCGCCCTTGCGGAACACCATCGACGCCGACGCGCACGCCATAGCGGATGGTCTGGGACTTAGCGCCCAGACGCGTCGGCACTTCCTTCAGGACTTTGGTGGAATAGCCGAAGAAGATATCGACGAAGTCCAGATGCTGCTCGACCATTTCGCGCTGTTCACCCGTGGTGAACGAGAACTCCGACATTCGCTCGGCAATATCCGCGCCGGTCCAACGCATGCGCACCGCTTGCAACGAACGTCTCATCGCGTCCCGCTTCGCGGGTGCGGCGGCATCGATTTCCTCGACCGGTCGGGCGATCTTGAGGACGCTGTGCGGATAGGGATAGCCGAGCCGGCGGTCGGTTAAGCTGAATTCGCCCAGGCTCCACACTTCCGAATGGACGGGCACCGCTGCGCCCTGATCCAGATGAAGGCCCACCGTGACCCCGGTCGCCGACCTGTCGACAAGTCCACCTAGGGCAGTGCGTGCGCAGAGATAGGCGGCCCAGCGGCCGAGCTCAACCGAGGGATTGAGGCTATCCAGCGTTACGAGGTGGCTAAGCCCCTTGGGTTTCAGGCCCGAGTGGAAATAGTAACATACGAGAGTGCCCCGGCCCGACTGCAAACGCTTGCGCAAGTGGTCAGGGATCTCGGCGCCAGCCTCGACTCTCGGAGCCGGCTCGGATTCCTTCGTGAGCCACGAGTGCGCGCCGTAGATTGTGAACTCAGACTCCTCTCCTGACCCGCCCCGCGCCCAGACAGCGAATTTCTCGGCGGCGGCGGCGAAGAAGGAAGCGCCCACACCCTTGTAACCTACCGTTTTTCCTTTCGCCTTGTTGGCCGAGAAGCCAGGGGTCGTAAAGTTGGAGGCGATCGACGGTTCCATACCGATGCCGTTGTCGTAGACGGCATAATAGTGGGTGTCATCGTTGCGGCGACCGATGAAGATCTCAATGCGCGGCGTCTCGCCCGGACCATAGCGGCCGTTGTCAAGCGCGGTTTGGATCGAGTCCATCGCGTTCTGATTGACCTCGGCGAAGATGTCCGCCTCATCCGCGTAACTGGTCAGCAGGTTCTTCAACTCGCGACGCCGGAGACGGACGAGCTCCTCCTCGCTTGCCATCGCGCCCAGACCGAACGCCCATTGGGAAGAAGCGGTAGCATCGAGGAGAGGATCGGTCATAGGGGGCGGCCTCTGTGATCGCCGCGAAGGACGACCCGGTGAATTGCACGAGTAAGGGTAATCTAGGCCGTCGCTAACTGGCCAGGCAACGTCCGCGCGAGGGGGCAAACCCCACTCGCTTTACTAGCTTACCGCTTTTTGCGCGATCTGCCCTGGAAGGAGACCGTCCCAAGGTTCGCGCAGGGTCAAGCCGGGCTAGCCGTGTACCCAGCCGGGACCCACACGGCGACCCAGCTTAGCGGCACTTCCGCCGCTCGGCCGTCGGCTTCCTGCTCAGAGTGCCATTAGAGTGATGGTGCCGCCTAGGTGACTCGAACACCTGACCCCCGCATTACGAAGGCTAGGGAAGGGGCGGGTAAAAAGCGTTACGGTTCAGTGACATGATGTCTAATTTGGGAGGGCGTTTCACCACCACCCAGCCTCTTCCCAGCTTGGTCTGAGGGGTTGGTGAGGGCGTTTCCTAAGTTACGCGCTTTAACGTGGGAAACGCAGAAATTGTCACCTGCGCCATACCTGCGAACAGCCGTCGATCAAGGCCCCCAGCACGCCGCTGAAAGCAGTTCGGCGTCCGCTTTCCGAACGGGCAGTTGAGTCTGCTTTCGACCCATTGCGGACGCCTAGAACGTCTGCTTCCGGCGAGCACTCGATCCCCTCATCGCTCAGAGGCGCTCGCTGGCCTTGCAAGGTCCTAGCCTCCCGTGCCGCCACGTTGCCGTACTGCATCGCGACAGCTTGACTCAAAGACAGATCCTCGTCCTTTAGAATCGATAGCGTGGCGATGGATGTCTCACGAGCATTTGGAGTTCAAATGCAGTTTCTGGCCAACCTAGGCTGCGCGCATTCCTTCGAAAGACGCAACTTTGGCGGCCCAGGTCCGCTGCGGCGTAGACTTTTCAGAAAGGGTTTCGTGACGTTCGTCGCCATGGTCATGGCGGCCATCGGTCTAGCGCTCGTTTCGCCCTCGATGGCCAGGGCCCAGGCCATCACCGAATTCGCCCTGCCAAACGCCGACAGCGGGCCTTTCGGCATCGCGTCGGGGCCTGACGGAGCCCTGTGGTTCACGGAAGCCGGCGGCAACCGCATCGGCCGCATCACCACCGCAGGCGTCATCACCGAGTTCGTCCTGCCAAACGCCGACAGCGAGCCTTTCGGCATCGCGCCTTTCGGCATCGCGTCGGGGCCGGACGGAGCCCTGTGGTTCACGGAAGCCGGCGGCAACCGCATCGGCCGCATCACCACCGCAGGCGTCATCACCGAGTTCGTCCTGCCAAACGCCGGCAGCCAGCCTTTGGACATCGCGTCGGGGCCGGATGGAGCCCTGTGGTTTACGCAGCCCGACGGCAACCGCATCGGCCGCATCACCACCGCAGGCGTCATCACCGAGTTCGTCCTGCCAAACGCCGGCAGCCAGCCTTTCGGCATCGCGTCGGGGCCGGACGGAGCTCTGTGGTTTACGCAGCAGAAAGGCAACCGCATCGGCCGCATCACCACCGCAGGCGTCATCACCGAGTTCGTCCTGCCAAACGCCGGCAGCCGGGCTTTCGACATTGCGGCGGGGCCGGATGGAGCCCTGTGGTTTACCCTGTGGTTTACGCAGCCCGACGGCAACCGCATCGGCCGCATCACCACTGCAGGCGTCATCACCGAGTTCGTCCTGCCAAACGCCGACAGCGCGCCTTTCGACATCGCGTCGGGGCCGGACGGAGCCCTGTGGTTTGCGCAGCCCGACGGCAAACGCATCGGCCGCATCACCACCGCAGGCGTCATCACCGAGTTCGCCCTGCCAAACGCTGACAGCGCGCCTCTCGGCATCGCGGCGGGGCCAGATGGAGCCCTGTGGTTTACGCAGCCGAGAGGCAACCGCATCGGCCGCATTACCACCGTCGGCGTCATCACCGAATTCTGATCTGCTCCCCCGGAAACTGGATCACTCGGCGTCGGAGTCTAGCTGCAACTGGCAGAGCTTCAGGGGAGCAGACCAGGGGTGGCAGGGTGAGGGCGAGGCGTTCTGGATGTCTGCTTTCGGCGATCAAGCCACAGTCCGCTTCCCACCCATAGCGGACTCTGGGAGTGTCTGCTTTCCGGCGTGACGTGACCCTCCCCGAAACGCCTACAGGAATATCTAGAGTCTGCCCCTCGAAACTACTTCGGTTATGGCTGAGTGAGAAACGGGGTCACGTCACAATCAGGAATGTAGCGGCGCAAATTGCCGGGCCACCGACCCACTGCCAGCACCGACTACACAGCCGCCAATCCGCATGGCACAGCTGCATGTGGGGAGGCTTGAAGCACCATGATATCTGGAATCCTGCGACAGCCGATGGCCATCCTCAGCGCGATTGGCATGCTGAGCCTGGCTGAAGACCTTCTCCAGTGGCAGGAACAGTTCCAGACATGGATCGACGCATGGCAGGCGTTCTCGAGGCCATTAGCACTGTTCTTGTTCGGCTGGCTAAACAACATACTGCCGTGGGCACTGCCGTATTGGTGGACCGAGTATGTTACGATGGGAATGATTATATGCGGTATATTCGTTAGGGCTTGGTTTTTTCTGTTTGGTGAATCTTATAGACAGCGCCGATCAAATCGTTTGCAAGAAAATAGTCTTGCGAGAAATCATGTAGATATTGAACACATCAATTCATTTTCGCTAATTTCTCTATGTTTTGTTCTATTTGTCGTTCCTGTTGTTATATTTTGGCCGTTTGCGTTAATATTTGCGTTCATATTGATATCAAGAGATGAAGGCCTGATTGATTACAGTAAGGACCTGATCAATATATTTGTTGAATCATTCGTTTGGGCTGCTGTCCTTATTGCAATAAATTACGCTTTGTTGGCTCATTTATAATGTGCAACCTCTACAGCCTGCGCAAAGGTCCGGCCGCCATTCTCGATCTGGCGCGGGCGACGGTGAACCAGACCGGCAACTTGGAACCCCGCGACACCTATCCCGACTATCCCGCCCCGATCGTCCGGCACGATGCCGCCGGCGACCGCGTGTTGGCGCTCGCCCGCTGGGGAATGCCCTCATCCCGGAAGGCCATTCTGGACGCCGCGACCAAGCGGGCTGACAAACTTCGCGCCAAGGGCAAGGAGTTTGATTTTGACGCCCTGCTGAAGCTTGAGCCGGACGGCGGGACCACCAATGTCCGCAACACAGCGTCAGCACACTGGAAACCGTGGCTGGGTCCGGCGAACCGGTGCCTCGTCCCCTTCACAGCTTTCAGCGAGCCCGGCCGCGATGCTGAGGGCAAATATCGCCCCGTCTGGTTCGCTCTGCCGGGTGAGGAGCCCCTCGCCTTCTTTGCCGGTATTCAGGTTCGTGACTGGACCGGTGTGCGCAAGATCAAGACCGGCATTGAGACGGCAGACCTGTTCGCCTTCTTGACCACTGAGCCGTCGGAGCCGGTGCGTTCGGTGCACCCCAAGGCTATGCCGGTGATCCTGACGACGGAGGAGGAACGCGAGGTCTGGATGCGAGCGCCGTGGGATGAGGCGAAGTCCCTACAGCGGGCCATGCCGGACGGGGCATTGGTGATGCAGAGCTAGGCGATGGAAACGCTCCTGACCCAGTGTGCGCTCCTAATCGTCGCCATCGTGGCGCTGAGTTTGGTACTGACCTGACTCCCTGAAACCCTGCCAGTTACAGCTAGAGTCCGACGTCGAGCCCGGCTGGCCTGCACTCGATGATTAGGTCAGAAACTCCAACCGTCTGATCCCCCGCCGCCCTGGGCGTGGTGATCCGCAACGAAGCCCTGCTCGTCCGCTGCCAGCATCTGGTCTGACCACCGGTCGAGCAGGGCCGTGCGGTCCAACGGGATCAGCGTACCGCCGTCCGGCTCCGGCAACACCTCGAACAGGTCAAAGCCAGTGGCACCGGTCGGCGGCCAGTCCTCGACCCCCGGCAGCACCAGCGGACCCTCGTCGTATCTCCATGCACAGCCACCATCGTCATCCGGCAACGGCAGCACCTCAGGCTTAGGGCCGTCCTTAACGGTCAAGAAGTCGTCCCCGGCCGGGCCGGGCAGCACCAGCGGTAGCTCGTCGCCAGAGATCCCAAGCGACAGCAGCGCCTCGGGAATCCGCCCGTCGGCCCAGGCCCAGGCCCAGGCCCGGGCGTCGACGTCCGGCCCATACATCCGAGCCAAGTCCAGGATTTTTCCATCTGCGAACCTGATGGCCTCGACATTGGTCAAGCGATCGCCGCCGTCGGGACCCTTGAGGATGAAGTTGTCGCCGTCGCCCAGAAGGCGGTAGGCGGACGCTGGACCGGAGACCGTGACAATGTCCCAGCCGGCGCCACCGTCGATGATGTTGTGCCCGGTCCCGCCAAAAATCAGGTCGTCTCCAGCCGCGCCGTCGATGATGTCGTTTCCGCCCCATCCCCGGATGACATCATTTCCCGCCGTGCCGTTCAGCGTCTCATCACCCGCCGTGCCGGTTACGATCTGTCCGACTTGCGGAACGAACCCTCCCAAGTTCTCTGCAGTGAAGCTTGTTGCGGTGGTGTTTCGGAAGGTCACAAACGTGATGTTGACGTTGCTTCCGCCGTACGTGTCGAACTGCAGCAGGGTATCGGCCCCGGACTGAAGCAATCGCGCGTGGCCTGAGGCGAAGGGATCGCCACCAGCTCCGCTGGCCAGGGTGAGGTAGCGGGACCAATCGAGCCGGTCACCACCCGCCCCCGTCGAGAAGTCCGTCACTGCGATCGTTGTCATCTGGCCGAACCGGTCGACCTGGGCTTGGTAAATCTCAATCGTATCGACGCCAGAACCCGTCGTAATGCTAAGGGTGCCGTGACTGCCCAAGACAATGAGACGGTCAGCTCCCGACCCCCCATCCATGATGACCTCGATACGCTCGGCCCCTGAGGAGAGGCTCTCGTAGGAAAGGCTGTCGTCGCCGTCACCCCCCTCCATGCGGATGATGGCTTCAACCATTTGGCCCGCGCGAGACACGGTCAGCGTATCATTGCCGCCGTTACCACGCAGGATGTCCGAGCCGTTCTCGCGGTCTGCCAATACATCGTTGCCGTCGCCACCGGTGACTATGTCGGAGCCGACTCCGCCGTAGAGAGTGTCTGCTCCAGCGCCGCCCTCGATTTGGTCATTGCCGGCACCGCCGTAGATGATGTCGTTTCCGTCGAACCCGCTGATGACATCATTCCCTCCCGTGCCGTTCAGCGTCTCATCCCCGGCCGTGCCGGTAATAATCTGGCCAGGAACGATGCTACCGTCCGGTGGGAACCCTCCCAAGTTCTCTGCGGTGAAGCTTGCGGCGATGGTGTTTTGGAAGGTTGCTAAGGTGACGTAGGCGGTGCCTCCGCCGTTCGAATCGAACTGCAGCAGGGTGTCGCCCCCGGACTGAAGCAGCCGGGCGTGGCCCAAGGCGAAGGGATTGCTACCGTTCCAGCTGTACAGGTGCAAAGCGAGGAAGGAGGACCAATCGAGCCGGTCACCCCCCGGCCCCGTCGAGAAGTCTGTCACTATGATCGATGGTGTGAACTGTCCGGCCGAGTTCGTGTAGCGTTGGTCCAGCTCAATCGTATCGACGCCAGAACCCGTCGTAATGCTGACCCCGCCACCGGCATTCTGAAGAAGGAAACGGTCGGCTCCCGCCCCCCCATCCATGATCACGTCGCTGTTGTTATAGCCGCGATAGGAAAGGCTGTCGTCGCCGTCGCCCCCCTCCATGCGGACCGTACCGGCCGGCGTGTCACGATGGCGGTATACGATCAGGGTGTCGTTGCCGCCGTTACCACGAAGGATGTCAGAACCACCGGCATCGTCGCGGATGTAATCGGCGTCCGGACCGCCCTCAAGCAACTCAGACGCAGCGGTGCCGATGATCGTTGGCATGCGTTTCCCCGCTCCGTGGAGGGGATACGTCGGTAGTCCTCCGCCTGGAGCCTGATAAACCAAAGGTAGACAAGAAGGTCCTGTCGTACAACCAAATCAAGCTGGCGACTGTCCGACTGATATACCTCCGCTGAGTCTCCTCTCGGAATAGCTAGAGCCCGCACCCGATCTACTCTGACCGGCCCCCTCTGGTCCCTCGGCCGCACTGGGAGTTCGGTTCCCCGAGGGCACTGACTGGCACGCGGCCCATCGGTCCATGAACACCAATCCGAAACCACCCCGTGTCAGCGATGAGGCATGCTCAGGATCATCCTTGCCACGACCCTGCTCTCCCTGACGGCCGCCACCATGGCCCGCGCCGATCCTTGCGAGGGACGCCTCCCGACACGGCATGGGGAGACGTTCGCCGGAACGGTTCGATACGTCGGTGACGGCGACAGCCTTTGCGTAGGCCGGACATCCGACCCAAACGACTGGATCGAGGTCCGCCTGGCCGACTTCGACGCGCCGGAACTTCGCGAGCGGGACGGTCGAAGGTCGAGGGACATCCTGACAAGACTGACACGCGGGCGTCAGGTGACCTGCACGGCTACCCGAGGCCGCAGCGGTCGGGTGGTGTCGTACGACCGGGTGATAGCCACCTGCCGACTGGGCCGGCAGCGTCTCGGCGGGGAAGGGGTTAGGCCGCAGCCTGTTTCGCCGCGCCTGCCTCGACGGCGGCCAGCAGGGTGTCGTTGGCGAGGTGGGCGTACCGCTGGGTCGACTGGTAGCTGGCGTGACCCAGCACCTTGCCGACGGCGAAGAGGTCGACACCGCTGTTGACCATAAACGACGCCGCGCTGTGGCGCAGGTCGTGGATCCGCAGTCCGGGCAGCTTCGCCACCCGGATCGCCCGCTGCCAGCCGTGCTTGATGGACACGAAGGGCTTCAGGGTGTCCGGGTTCGGCACCAGCCACGGGCAGTCGTTGAAGCGCGGCAGGGCTTCAATGATCGCCAGCGCCGCCGAGGAGAGCGGGACGTGCCGCGGCTTGGTTTTCGCGACCGGAATCAACCACGACCGCCGCTCGACATCGACATGTTCCCAGCGGGCGTCCAGGAGTTCACGCACCCGAGCACCCGTCAGAAGCAACAGCCCCACGATGTGCTGCAGCTGCGGGTTCTGGGACTGCGCTACAGCTGCGCGTAGCAGGGTGGCTTCCTCCGAGGAGAGGAACCTTTGACGGCTATTGCAAAGCGGCTTGCGCGCCACGCCTCGGGTAGGATTCTTCTCGGACCCGGGAATGCCCCAGCGAGCACCGAGCTCAAAAGATCGGCCGAAGATGACCCTGATCTTCTCGACGGTCGCTGGGGCGAGCCCCTCCGCCCTTTTCTCCCCCAGCCACTGCGAGACGCTGCGGGTATCGATGTCACTCAGCCGGACCTTTCCCCATCGAGGAAGGATATGGCACCGCATGTACATCTCGGTCGTGGCGTAGGACCGCTGCGTCAGCTTGGCTTCGGCAAGGTGCTGAGCAGCCAACTCCCGATAGAGAGGGATAGCCTTAACAGCTGCCTTCTCGGCACCGGGGTCGCCACCCATGACGACCTGTGACCGGAATCGCTGAGCCATCTTCCGGGCTTGAGAGACTGTGATGTCGTCAACGCGACCGATCTTGATCTGACGCTGGCGACCTGCCGGATCCACGTAGCGAAAATAGTACGTGCCACCACCGCTGGAGCGACGCTCGAAAACGAGGCCGATTACGATGGTGTCGTAGGTGTCAACTTTAGCCTTGCCGGGTGGACATTCGGTGGCGTCGATCAACGCCTGTGTGAGGTGAGCTTTTGGCATGTTTATTCCTTTTGTGAGGTTGCGGCGGACATGCGCCGGGGAAGCCGCGCGCGGGGCGCGGCGGGTTGAAGGACGTTGGAGGCGCGGAGGGGCGCGGTTGGCCCGAGGGATGGCGGCAGGGCACCCGGACGGTGCTGGCGATGGTGGGGTGATGGCCGGGGCCGAATGGCCGCCCAGGGGCCGCTTTTTGGGCTTGGTTGGGATCGGGCCGCGGACGGCAGCGGACCCCGGGCGGCAGCCAGATGGTGGTGGGGGGGGTAGGAGATTCGCCGTCTTGATCGGCCTCTCGGACCGATCATTTCAAGCTTTTCTCTACCCCCTCCCCCAACCTGCCGGTGCCCCGCCCGGGCGGCCGTTCAGTACGGGTTCCCCCACGGCTTCTTGGCAGGGTTGAACCCGTCGTCGGCGCGGACCGGCACCCGCCATTTCATCGTGCCGTTGATCTTCTTTGGGTCGCCTAAGAGGTTCCTTAGAGCCGCCCCAGCTTCGCGCGCCATCGGGTTGGTTAGCGGGAAATCGAGCCATTCGAGAACCTCGGTGGCCGACATTGCGTCAAGACCTTCCGCGCCGATGCGGTCGATATCGACCATCGCCGCCAGTCGTTCAGCAACGGGGCTGGCGGTGCTGTGACGCGAGTTCAGATCGTTAAGCAGGGCCTCCTCGTTGTCTGCCAACCACCATGTCTCACCCGCCTCCACCTCCTGAGCCAGCTGGGCGAACACCTGCTGCATGTCGATCCGGTGTTGCCAGTTCAGGGAGGCGACCGGGACGGTCCAGAAGCGCGTGTTCCCGGTGGGGTCCTGTAGGAACTGGTGCTCGTTGACGGTCGCAGCGAACACCGTCCGTCGGGGGTAGCTCGACTCCCGCCGATCGTAAGGCCGACGAACCCGGTCAGTATCGTCCGTCAGGAAGCCCTTTAGCCGAGCGATGTCCTTCTTGAACGAACTGTCGAGTTCGCCGATCTCTGTGATCGCAAACCCTATGGCTCCAATAAGGGAGTCCTTATTGGACGGATCCATGTGGTGACCGAGCTTGATCATGCGATCGGCCAGGTCCGGGTCGGAGATCAAGGCTTTAATCCAGCTGGATTTCCCAGCGCCCTGTGCACCTTGAAGGGTCAGGACGCCTCGGCTCCGAAAGTTGCTTCGGGTTGCCGCCGCTGAGACGCTGCGAAGCCATTTCCGCAGGATCACGTGCTTCAGGCTGTCGGGATAGCCCTCTGACTGAACGACAGTCTCATAGACGTCAGGCAAGCGGTCTGTGCCATCCCATGGCCTACTGTGGATCCAGTCTCTGACCGGATTGTATGCATTCTTGTTGGCGATCGCCTCCACAAAACCCGGGACATTGCCCGTGGGTATGTGGTGCTCAGCAGCCAGACTGATGATGTAGGTGAGGGTGACGTTGTCGACGTTATCTCTCGATCCTGTTTTCCTGGGGATCATGATTTCGTCGCGTTTGCTGACCTCGTTGTAGCCCACCTTGATGCCAGCATAGTTCAGTAGGTGCTCGACGTTGGCGATCGTGGCTGGTGGGCGATCCGACCTTGGGGGCGGACGGTCCGGGAAGGGCCCGATCTCGTTTCCTACGTTCATTTCTCTTGGCCTGACGGGTTCGGCCGACGCATCGGCCGGCGGTATCCGAAGCAGACTCACTTCGGATCTTAGCGCGACCGTGCCGCCAGACGGGGGAGTGTCGCCGAGCGCATACTGAATGCGGGGTTTGGCTTTTTGATCATTCGGCTTCGGTGATGAGCAGGCGTCATCGTCCGAACGATCAGGATCGTTTGTCATGGGAGTTATTCACGATGAGAGGGGAGGACCGGGGTAGGCATCCGCACTTGCGGGAAGAACGGGACCCCCCGCGACGTAGCGGGGGGCGGGCCTGGTCCGGTGAGCCCTTCTCAGCATGTCTTTTCGCCTAGCGGCGGCGCTGGACCTTCTTTGGACCGGATTTGGCGTCGCGTGTCAAATGGAAAATAGTGGCCGTGAAGAAAAATCACCGCAATGATAAGTCGTTCTGACTTATCGCACTTTAGTTCGGAAGATAACTTACTTCGCGGTTATAAGACAAACAGATGGAGGCGGCGCTAAAAACTACCTAGAAGGCCTTTAGATAGGATGGAAAGAAGCGACCTACTGAAGGGTCGTTCAGCCGGTCGCCTCTGATCCACCGCGTTTCAAGGGTGTTCACGGCCATCGGTGAGCAGCAGCGGGCGTCGGGACTTCCGACTTGCGCCGGCCACCACCGCCGCGACACAGACGATGCCGAGGCTCACGATGAAGGCCATCGGTCTGGCGTTCGCCAGCCCAATCAGCATCACCGTAAGGAGGCACAGGAGGGTGTCGCGCGGGTGCTTGATCAGAGCGACCAGGACGGCCAGCAGCAGGGCTAGCCCCAGGGCGATGATCGCGGCTTTGACCAAGGCCAGCACCACGCAGAGAATCAGGAGAGCGACGACCTTGTTCATCGGTCGCTCCCCCCGCCGTCCAGCGAGAAGTGCGAGGGGCTCGGGTGTTGGATGTCGAAGTCGAGGTGTAGCTCGTTCATCGTGGTCGAGGCGTCGATACGGTTGGGCAGTGGCGGCATCGTCAGGGTCCTTTCAGGCATGAAAAAAGCCCTTGCGACGCGGTGTCGAAGGGCTCGGCTCGGATGGGGTTTGGGAGGTGGCTTAGTCGGTGGTCAGGGGCCGGTTCGCGACGCCTCGGCAGTTGAAAAGAAGGGTGTCGTTGACGTCGGGGTGGTCGGCCAGAAATACGAGCACCCCGAAGCCGTCGTCGTTGAGGACGTAGGCCAGCTCGAACCATGAGCCGTGGTCGTTGAACCATTCCCAGCCCGGCTGCTCGGCCTGATCCCAGCAAATCGGAAAGCCAACCGCTTCGTGGATGGCCTCGGAGGTGTCGCCGGGCTGGACGACGACGAGCTGAAGGATCTCGCCGAGGGGACGACGGCGATCGGTGTCCACCTGCCAGACGCGAAGGCCGATAAGGGCGCGTAGCTCGGGGTCGAGAGAGGTATCTGTAAGCGCGGCGGTGACCGCGTCTCGGTCGTTAAGCGACAGCATGGTGGGGGTCCTTTCAAGGCAAAGAAAAAGCCCCCGCGACGTTGGTCACGAGGGCGTTGGGTGGGTGATGGTGGTGATGGTGTCCGCGACGGGCGGTAGTGGTCGGGGCGAAGGCATAGAGTTTCTTGGAAGATCGCTTCGCCCGATGTCTGGGCGGGCTACGTTCCAGGCACCACCGTGCACAGGCGTTGGAGGTGAGGCACCCTATCGGTTCTTCCATATAAGATACCGCCGTTCGCGCGTCCCGAGGTTCGAAGGCTCACCTTTTCCGGGCTCGCGTTCGCCTCAAGCGTCGGCTAGTCAGGGATGGGCTTCAGCTCAGGAACGTTATCCCTCTCAATGTCGATGATCACATCGGAACGGCAGCTCGAAGAGGCGTTTCTCGCGAAGCTGCATGACCTGAAATACGAGCTCCGGGCAGACATCCGGGATCGATCCGCGCTTGAGGCAAACTTCAGGGTAAAATTTGACGCGCTCAACCGTGTCACGCTGACCGACAGCGAGTTCCAGCGCTTGCTGGACGAGATTGTTACGCCAGACGTCTACACTGCCGCCCGCACCTTGCGCGAACGCAACAGTTTCGTTCGTGATGACGGGACTCCGCTGAATTACACCCTCGTTAACATCAGGGATTGGTGCAAAAATTCCTTCGAGGTGGTGAACCAACTCCGCATCAATACGGACAACAGCCACCACCGCTACGATGTAATTCTTCTGATCAACGGCGTGCCAGTCGTTCAGATCGAACTGAAGACCCTCGGCATAAGCCCTCGACGTGCCATGGAGCAGATCGTCGAGTATAAGAATGATCCCGGAAACGGCTATTCCAAGACAATCCTGTGTTTTCTGCAGCTGTTCATCGTAAGCAACCGCGATCGGACGTTCTATTTCGCAAACAACAACGCGCGCCATTTCGCGTTCAATGCCGAAGAGCGCTTCCTGCCGGTCTATGAATTTGCCGATGTCGACAACAAGAAATTAGTCCATCTCGACAGCTTCGCCGAAACCTTCCTCGTGAAGTGCAATCTCGGCCAGACAATCAGCCGCTACATGGTTCTGGTCGCTAGCGAGCAAAAGCTCCTGATGATGCGGCCCTATCAAGTGTACGCGGTGAAGGCGATCATCGACTCGATCGCCCAGGACTGCGGCAACGGCTACATCTGGCACACAACGGGCAGCGGCAAGACGCTCACCTCCTTCAAGGCGTCAACGCTGCTGAAGGACAATCCTGACATCGAGAAATGCCTCTTCGTCGTGGATCGCAAGGACCTCGACCGGCAGACGCGCGAGGAGTTCAACAAGTTCCAGGAGGGCTGCGTCGAGGAGAATACCAACACCGTTTCCCTCGTTAAACGCCTTCTTTCGGACGACTACGCCAATAAGGTCATTGTCTGCACCATCCAGAAGTTAGGCTTGGCGCTGGACGAAAACAGTACGCGCAACAAGCAGCAGAAGAAGGACGGTAAGAAGAGCTTCAAGGAGCAGCTGGAACCCCTGCGCGACAAGCGCATCGCCTTCATTTTCGATGAGTGCCACCGGTCGCAGTTCGGCGAGAACCATAAGGCTATCAAGGAATTCTTCCCGCGCGCGCAGATGTTTGGCTTCACCGGGACGCCCATCTTCGACCAGAACGCAGCTCAGCAGAAGATCGAAGACACCCAAGCCAGCATGAAGACGACGGAAGACCTCTTCCAGCAGCGCCTTCACACCTACACGATCACTCACGCCATCGAGGACGGCAACGTCCTTCGGTTCCACGTCGATTATTTCAAGCCGCAGGGCAAGACCCTGCCCAAGCCGGGCGAGCCGCTGGCCAAGCGCGCGGTGATCGAGGCGATCCTAGCCAAACATGATGCGGCCACGGGCCAGCGCCGTTTCAATGCCCTGCTCGCTACGTCGTCGATCAATGACGCTATCGAGTATCATACGCTTTTCAAGACGATGCAGGCCGAGAAGCTGGCGGCCGATCCCAGCTTCCAGCCGTTGAACGTCGCCTGCGTCTTCTCCCCGCCGGCCGAAGGCAATCCCGATGTAAAGCAGATTCAAGAGGACCTGCCCCAAGAGCAGGAAGACAACGCGGTTGAGCCGGAGAAGAAGAAGGAGGCGCTGAAGGCCATCCTTGCCGACTACAACGCCCAGTATGGCACCAGCCAGAAGATCGGTGAATTCGACCTGTATTATCAGGACGTTCAGAGACGCATCAAGGATCAGCAATGGCCGGATGCCGACCTGCGCAAAGCCTACCCCAACCAGCCGCACCACAAGATCGACGTCACAATCGTCGTCGACATGCTTCTGACCGGCTTTGATTCAAAGTTCCTGAACACCCTCTATGTTGACAAGAACCTGAAGCACCACGGTCTGATCCAGGCATTCTCCCGAACAAACCGCGTGCTCAACGCCACCAAACCCTACGGCAACATCCTCGACTTCCGCCAGCAGCAGGGCGCGGTCGATGCCGCCATTGCGCTGTTTTCGGGAGAGGCCGCTGCCGAAAAGGCCCGCGAAATCTGGCTGGTCGATAAGGCACCCGTGGTCATTCAGAAGCTCGAAACGGCTGTGCAGAAGCTTGACGCCTTCATGACGTCACAAGGTCTCGATTGCGCCCCCGAAGCGGTGCCGAACCTCAAGGGCGATGCCGCCCGTGCGGCCTTCATCGAGCATTTCAAAGAGGTGCAACGCCTCAAGACCCAACTCGATCAGTACACCGACCTGACCGAAGAACACCGCAACGCAATCCAACAGGTTCTGCCCCGCGACAACCTTCTGGGCTTCCGTGGTGCCTATCTCGAAACCGCTCAACGCCTCCGCGCGCAACAGGGCAAGGGTGCCGACAAGTCGAGTCAGGATGCGGACCAGCTTGACTTCGAGTTCGTCCTCTTCGCTTCGGCCGTCATCGACTATGACTACATCATGGGCTTGATCGCCCGCTATTCCGACGCGACACCGGGCAGGCAGAAGATGAGCCGTGAGGAGTTGATCGGCCTGATCCAGTCTGATGCCAAATTCCTGGACGAGCGCGAGGATATCGCCGCCTACATCAACACCCTCAAGGCGGGAGAGGGGCTCAGCGAGAAAGTCATCCGTGAGGGCTACAGCCGCTTCAAAGCGGAGAAGAACGCGGCGGAGCTAGCCAGAATCGCGGGCCGGCATGGGCTGGCCGCTGAGGCGCTGCAAGGCTTTGTGGACACCATCCTGCAACGCATGATCTTTGACGGGGAGGCGCTGACCGACCTGATGGAACCCCTTGGCCTGAACTGGAAGGCGCGGCGCGTAAAGGAACTCGACCTCATGACGGATCTGATGCCGCTGCTACAGAAGCGGGCCGGTGAACGCGAGATTTCGGGGCTGAGCGCTTATGAACAGTAGGGGGAAATTGTCGGCCTTGGCTGGCGGCGGGTCGGAGTTGGTGCCCAAGCGGCGGTTTCCGGAGTTTCAGGAAGCGGAAGCGTGGAAGCCAAAGCCTTTAGGCTCGCTTTTTTCACAGCGGGAAGAAACTGGCAGGGCCAATCTGCGCCTGCTGTCGTTGACTGACAAGGATGGCATTATTCCGCAAGAGGAAAGTAACCGCAAAAACACCACGAACGGAGACTTGGGCAGATATCTCCGCGTTACGGCTGGAGATATTGCCTACAATACAATGCGCATGTGGGAAGGAAGAAGTGCGCTCTCACGGCTCGAGGGGATTGTTAGCCCCGCATATACAGTTTGCGCCCCTACTGAAGAGGCTAACAGTGCCTTCTTTTCCCACTACTTCAAGACCCCACAAATAGTAGACCAGTTTGCGCGTTATTCACAAGGTCTCGTCAAAGATACGTTAAACCTCAAGTTTGCAACTTTCGCTCGCATCCGTGTTGCAACGCCTCCGACGCTCTTCGAACAACAAAAGATCGCCGACTGTCTGGGTTCGACGGAGGCGCTGCTTGCTGTGCAGGGGCAAAAGGTGGAAGCGCTGAGGGTCCACAAGAAGGGCCTGATGCAGCAGCTTTTCCCCAAAGAAGGGGAAACCCAACCCCGACTTCGCTTCCCCGAGTTCGAGGGAGCCGGGGAGTGGACGGCGAGTGCGCTTGGCGATGTTTCAGATGTACTCATGTGCAAGCGCATATTTGCAGAAGAAACGAATCCGTATGCAGGAGTTCCATTTTTCAAGATCGGGACACTCGGGGGGGCACCTGACGCATTCATTTCTCAATCACGGTTCGACGAATACAAATCTCGATACAATTTTCCCAGATATGGGGAAGTCTTGATTACTTGTAGCGGAACGGTTGGAAAGTGTTTCCTCTACGATGGTAAGGACGCCTACTTTCAAGACTCTAATATCGTGTGGCTGGACAATCCAAAAGGCGAAGTGGGAAACAGTTTTCTTTTTAGAATTCTTTCCAATGTGAACTGGGGAAAGCTGAACTCCACTACGATCTCCAGAATTTACGGCCCAGACCTGCGAGGTCTTCGGATCAAATTCCCTAGTGATAGCGCAGAACAACAGCGTATCGTTGACTGCCTCACCTCGCTCGACGACCTCATAGCCGCCGAGGCCCTGAAGCTCGACACGCTCAAGGCCCACAAGAAGGGGCTAATGCAGCAGCTTTTCCCCCGGGGCGGGGAGGCGGGCGCATGAGCGCATACAAGAACCTTCAGTCGCTAGTGGTCAGGCTTCGTGACGATTTGAACAACCCCACGAAGCCCACTGCCCTGGTCCTGATCTACGCCTACAACCGCACCGGCAAGACTCGGCTGTCGATGGAGTTCAAGGACGCCGGGAAACGAAAGAATAAGAAGAACCCGACCGGGATGCCTGACACGCTCTATTTCAACGCCTTCACCGAGGATCTGTTCGTCTGGGAAAACGACCTAGAAGGCGACAGCGTTCGCCGCCTTCAACTGAACGAAAAATCGTCCTTCTTCAATGCGATGACGGAACTCTCTCTGGACGAGACCATCGCCCGCTATCTTTCCCGCTACGCCGATTTCGACTTTGATTTCACGTATAAGGAGGTCAAGCATGGAAAGGACACGATTTCCAAACCCGATTTCGTGAGCTTCCGAAAGGCCGGCGAATCCAACATCAAGGTATCACGAGGCGAGCAGAACATTTTCATCTGGTGTATCTTCATGGCCATCTGCGAACGGATGCTGGATGGGCATGATTCATACCAAGGCAAGAAGTATCTCTATATAGACGATCCGATTTCGTCGCTTGACGACAACAACGCGGTTTCAATTGCTTGTGATTTAGCAAAGCTGCTCCGTCGGGCGGTCACGCGGAAGAATGCTGACGGAGAGCCTGCACCGATCAAGGTGATCTTCTCATCCCATCATGCGCTGTTCTTCAACGTAATGTGCAACGAGGCTGGGCGCAGGATTGACGATGAGCCCTCAGTCGACCATCGGCGCTATTTCCTGCGCCGCCCGAGTGACGACGGCACCTACGAGCTCCAGGCGACGGATGACACACCCTTCTTTCACCATGTGGCGACGCTCGCCGAATTGCAGCGAGCGGCCGATCCGAAGAAGGGAAAGCTCTACACCTTTCACTTCAACGCCTTGCGCAGCGTCATGGAGAAGACGGCTTCCTTCTTCGGGCATTCGAGCATAGCCTTTTGTCTGAAGGCGCTAGACAACGAGGAAGATCGGGCGCTCTTCAACCGGGCCTTGAACCTTCTGAGCCACGGTGCCTTTGCCGTCCATGAACCGACGGAGATGGGCGAGGACAACAAGGCACTGTTCCGCCGCATCCTGAATGAGTTCGTCGCGCGGTTTGAGTTCGCCCTGCCAGAACATGCTCCGGCCAAGCCCGCAGCAGCTGCACCCGCACCCGCATCGCGTTAGCGCTCGCGACCTAGTAAGCACCCGCAAAAAATGAACGATAAAACGCAAAAGCAACTCGGCAAGACGCTCTGGAACATCGCCGATACTCTTCGTGGCGCGATGAATGCGGACGACTTCCGCGATTATATGCTGTCCTTCCTGTTCCTGCGCTATCTGTCGGACAACTACGAAGCGGCGGCGAAAAAGGAGCTCGGGCGCGACTACCCCGATCCTAATTCGATCGGCAATGGTGGGCGCTCGCCCCTGTCTGTCTGGTACGCGCAGAACCCCGATGATGCTGTGGCTTTTGAAAAGCAGATGCGCCTCAAGGCGCACTACGTCATCAAGCCTGAACACCTCTGGACCAGCATCGCCTATATGGCGCGGACCCAGAACGACGATTTGCTGAACACCCTGCAGGCGGGCTTCAAATACATTGAGAACGAGTCCTTTCAGAGCACGTTCGGCGGCCTTTTTTCGGAGATCAATCTCGGCTCTGACAAGCTCGGCCGGACATATCCCGATCGCAATGCCAAACTCTGCGCCATCATCAACGAAATCGCCAAAGGGCTCGCTGATTTCTCGTCCGACGTCGATGCGCTGGGCGATGCCTACGAATACCTGATCGGCCAATTCGCAGCCGGCTCCGGAAAGAAGGCGGGTGAATTCTACACCCCGCAGCAGGTGTCAGACATCCTTTCCGCGATCGTGACGCTGGATAGCCAGGAGCCCTCTACCGGACGGAAAGAGCGCCTCGCCAGTGTGTTCGACTTCGCGTGTGGCTCTGGGTCGTTGCTGCTGAACGTGCGCAAACGCATGGGGCCGCACGGCATCGGCAAAATCTACGGGCAGGAAAAGAACATCACGACCTACAACCTCGCCCGCATGAACATGCTGTTGCATGGGGTGAAGGACACCGAGTTCGAAATTTACCACGGCGACACGCTGAGCAACGACTTTGATATCCTTCGCGAGCTGAATCCCGCGAAAAAACCCGCCTTCGATGCGATCGTGGCCAACCCGCCCTTCAGCCTCCGGTGGGAACCGACTGAGGCCATGGGCGACGATGTGCGGTTCAAGAACTACGGACTGGCCCCCAAGTCGGCCGCCGATTTTGCCTTCCTTCTGCACGGTTTCCACTACCTGAAGGATGAGGGTGTTATGGCCATCATCCTGCCGCACGGCGTGCTGTTCCGAGGGGGAGCAGAAGAACGCATCCGGACGAAGCTGCTGAAGGATGGTCACATCGACACGGTTATCGGTCTACCTGCAAACCTGTTCTATTCGACGGGCATCCCGGTCTGCATCCTTGTGCTGAAGAAGTGCAAGAAGTCCGATGACGTGCTCTTCATCAATGCCGCCGAGCACTTCGTGAAGGACAAGCGCCAGAACAAGCTCGGAGACGGCAAGAATGGGACTCCCGATCACATCGGCAAGATCGTCTCCACCTACCAATTCCGCACCGAGGAGGATCGTTACTCCAAGCGTGTCAGCATGGAGCGGATCGCTGACGAAGGCTTCAATCTCAACATCTCACGGTACATCAGTACGGCCGTGGGGGAGGAAGAGATCGACCTTGACGCCACGCACGCGGAGTTGGTCGCAATTGAAAAGACGGTTTCGGATGCGGCGGTCAAGCACAACGAATTTCTAAAGGCGCTTGGCCTGCCCGTCTTGCCGACTCACTGAGGGCTGGGCGCTGCATGCGGTGTCGGCAGGGCTCAGGTCTAAAGCTCGTGAAAGGCTAGCGAGCTAGAGTTCCTCCCACTGCATACCCATGCAACTCCCAAGCGGAAGTACCTTCCGGCTTATCCCGGCCGAGCGTCAAAGCTAGCGCTGCTCTGGAAAGGTGGTGCCGCCTAGGTGACTCGAACACCTGACCCCCGCATTACGAAGGCTAGTCCAGGCCCGGCGGGAAAGCCTTGCGGGCAAAGGCTTCCGGCCGGCTTTTGACGACATAAGGCGCCCCAAGACAGCCTCTTCCCAGTTTGGCCGGAGGGGGTTTTGAGGGCGTTTCCTAAGTTACGCGCTTTAACGTGGGAAACGCGGAAATTCCGACCTGCGCCATACCTGCGAACCCGGTGCAGGAGCGAAGCAGCAACTCTGCCGCCGCCGTAGTTTGGCGGGCCCATTGCCCAAACGCGATCGTCCTTTCGAATCCCGCCGGCGTTAACCGTCCGGGCTGAGCGGGCAGGAGGGCGTGTTGGTCACGACTGCAATCGATTGCAATCGAGCCGTCCAGAATGTTAGCGTGACCGTCCAACGGAACGTCGAACATCGCTGCATGACGATCGAAGCTCAAATCCTCAATGATGGCGACGCGACCGCGACCGCCCATGGAAAGCCGTGGGAAATTCTACGCAACAGGCTGGCCCGGCTCTACGGAAATCACCCCGGCTTTGCGCAGGTCAGGGCAGACATCGAAGCGAGTCTTCTGGAACATCAGGCTGCACGCAAAGGCTTGGATTCGGCTGTTGAAGACGGCACCGAAGCCAATCGCGACTGGCGTTCGGAATCCGGGCAGGTCGTCTACACCTTCTACGTCGACCGGTTCGATCAAACCCTGGAGGGGTTGGCCGGGCGAGTCAGCTATCTGAAGTCGCTGGGCGTAAAGTGGCTGCACCCTCTTCCCCTGCTGCGCGCCCGGCCGGGTGACAGCGATGGCGGCTTTGCGGTCGAGGACTATCGCCAGATCGACCCCCGACTGGGAGACATGGACGCTCTTGAGGCCTTGGCGAGCGACCTGAACCAAGAAGGGATTGGTGTGATCCTCGATGTTGTTTGCAATCACACTGCGCGAGAACACGCGTGGGCAGAGGCCGCTCGCGCAGGAGACCCGAAGTACCGCGACTATTACATCACCATCGAGGACACGGCCGAGGTCGATGCTTGGGAGAAGCATCTCGTCGATGTGTTTCCAGCCACGGCCCCGGGGAGCTTCACGCCGGACGCCGAGATGGGCGGCCACGTCTGGACGACCTTCTATCCATTCCAGTGGGACTTGAACTACGCCAATCCGGCCGTGTTCGCCGAGATGCTCGAGGTGCTTCTCTACCTGTCGAGCAAGGGTGTCAGAGGCTTTCGTCTCGACAGCGCGCCCTTCCTCTGGAAACGCCCCGGCACCAACTGCCGAAACCAGCCGGAGGCGCACTGGATCGTCGAGGCCTGGCGAGCGGCCCTGACGATTGTCGCCCCGTCGGTCGTGCTGATTGCGGAGGCCATTGAGGGACTTGACGATGTGCTGCCGTTCTTCGGCGGGCAGGCCCCGGGGTGCGATCTCGCTTACAGCAACGGCGTCATGACAGCCCTGTGGGGTGCCCTGGCTGACGGCGATGCGGGAATCGCCGCAAAATTGATTGATGCTGCTTCCGCCCGACCCGATCGGGCAAACTGGCTGAACTACGTCCGATGCCATGACGACCTGATCTGGAACGCACTGGCGGACTACGCACCACCGGAAGACCTGATGCGATGGTCGCAGTTCTACAGTGGACAGGCGAACAGCTTCTCCCACGGCCGGGCGTTTCAAACCGCCGAAGGGGGCGTGCCTTCGACCAATGGCATGGCAGCCTCCCTCGTCGGACTGGAACAAGGCGTCTTGACCCCCGGAGTGGCGGAGCGCCGGCTGACTCTTCTCTACGCCATCACCTACGGTCTCGACGGCTGGCCCTTGGTCTATATGGGCGATGAGATCGGTCTGACGAATGATGAGGCGTTCGCGCAAGATCCCCTTCGGGCAACCGACGGGCGCTGGCTGCACCGGCCCCTCATGGACTGGCAGCGAGCCGGGAAGCGAAGTCAGCGGGGGTCAACCGAGCATTTTCTGTTCGAAGCCCTGCGCCACCTCGGGGCGACCGCTCGACGGCTCAACAGCCTTGGCGTCGCCGGGCGCGCCCGGCCGTGTGCCGTCGGCGATCCGGCCGTACTCGCCTTCATGCGCAGCGACGGCCCCCGCCAATTGATGGTGGTGGCGAACATGAGCGACCGGACGGTCTCCCTGTCGCTGCCGCCCGCCTATACCGATGCGCGCGATGTCCTGCTTGTGCCCGGCGACAATGACGACGCGACACGCCTCGGCCCCTACGCCGTCCGTTGGCTGGTCACGCCATGACCTTGTTTGCCGGTGTGGAACTGGGCGGCACCAAGGTGCTGGTCGCCTTCGGTACGGGTCCGGACGACCTGTCAAACCCGGTCCGCATTCCGACGACGACTCCGGCCGAGACACTTTCGCGGGTAGAAGACGTGATCGCCGGCATGGAGGCGGAAAGCGAACTTCAGGCGATTGGCGTCGCGACCTTTGGACCCGCGCGCTTGGACCGATCCGCCCCTGACTGGGGCAGGCTGCTGTCTACGCCCAAGTCTGGCTGGAGCGGAGCCGTCATCGGCTCCAGGCTGGAGACCCGGTTCGGCATGCCCGTCGCCTTCGATACGGACGTAGCCGGGGCAGCGATGGGCGAGGGGAAATGGGGGGCTGCGCGGGGTCTTGCCGACTATGCCTACGTTACCGTCGGAACCGGCGTCGGCGTCGGCCTGGTCGTCAACGGGGCCCCCCTGCATGGGGCGCTCCACCCTGAGGCCGGCCACATCCGGGTCCGTCGCGATCCCGCGCGGGATGTGTTCGAAGGATGCTGCCCCTTTCACGGCGACTGCCTGGAAGGACTGATCAGCGGACCGGCCCTGGCCGCTCGCACGGGTTGCGCGGGAGAAGCCGTCGTAGCAGACCATCCAGTGTGGGACCTGACGGGCGACTATCTGGCCCAGGCAATGGCGACACTGTGCTTCGTCGCTGCTCCCCAAAGAATAATTGTCGGCGGCGGCGTCGGTAGCCATCCCAAGGTGCTGGCCGCCATGCGACTGCGGTTGCGGGACGAACTTGGCGGCTACCTTCCGCATCTGTCGATACCTGAATCCATAGAAGCCTTTCTGGTGCCACCCGCCCTGGGTGACCGATCCGGCGTTCTCGGAGCCATCGCTTTGGCGCAGCGGCTCTACGACTCTTCTCAAACGACCAAGGCCCCGGGTTTTCCGGTGAGCCGCGGCACCCTGGAGGAAGCCCCCAATGTCGTCCACCAGCCCGACGGATAGATCCAACAACATCAGTGTCATCAAGGCCCTGACCTATCTGATGTTCCTGATGTTCGCCATGACCACGGATTCGGTCGGCGTGATCATCCCGCGTGTGATCCAGGAGTTCGATCTGGGTATGACCGCTGCAGGATCGTTTCATTATGCGACCATGAGCGGCATCGCCCTGGCCGGTCTGATGCTGGGCTTTCTGGCAGACAGCCTCGGGAGAAAGCGCGCCATCATGCTCGGGTTGGCACTGTTCGCCCTGACCGCCTTCCTTTTCGCTGTGGGCCAGAGCTTCGGCTTCTTCGTACTTCTGTTGTTCCTGTCCGGCGCGTCGATCGGCGTGTTCAAGACCGCAGCACTGGCTCTCATCGGCGACATCTCCACCTCGACCAAATCCCACACGGCCACAATGAATACAGTGGAGGGATTTTTCGGCGTCGGCGCGATCATCGGTCCGGCGGTGGTCGCCGCTCTGCTGGCCTCGGGCGCGTCGTGGAAATGGCTCTATGTCATCGCCGGTGGCCTGGCCGTGCTGCTGATCGCGACAGCCGGCGCGGTCCGTTATCCAAAACCTGCAGCCACCCGGCAAAAGCCCGCAGACCTGAAGGCCACGCTCGCAATGATGGGCAACCCCTATGCGCTCGCGTTCAGCCTGGGCACGATGCTGTACGTCGGGGTAGAAACAGCCATCTACGTCTGGATGCCTACGTTGCTGGCCGACTATAGTGGGCCTGCCATTCTGATCGCTACCTATGCGCTGTCGATCTTCTTCGTTTTGCGTGCGGCAGGCCGCTTTCTTGGGGCATGGCTGTTGGGGCGGTTCGCCTGGACAACCGTGATGGTGGTGTGCGGCCTCGCCATCCTGATCTGCTTCGCCGGCGCTCTGGTGGGCGGGCAAGGCGCGGCCGTCTGGCTGTTGCCGCTGTCGGGCCTCTTCATGTCGGTCATCTATCCGACGTTGAATTCCAAGGGGATCAGTTGTTTCCCCAAGGCCCAGCATGGAGCAGTCGCGGGTGTGATTCTCTTCTTCACCTGCATCAGCGCCGTGCTGTCACCGCTTGCCATGGGCGCGGTCAGTGACCTGTTCGGTGGTGCCCGATACGGCTTCGTCCTGGCGACAGGCTTCGCCGTGGTCCTGTTTGTCGTGCTCCTGCTGAACCGCCACTTCGACCCGACAGCTGCGCGTCTCGCTCGAAACGACGACGATGAGTACGAGGTCAGTCCCCCCGCCTAGAATTCAATCCGGTGCCGGAGCCGAGGCGCGTACGATCAGCTCCGGCTGCATCACCACGGATGTTGCTGCCTCCCCCGCGAGGCGTCGCATCAAGAGATCAACCATCGCCTCTGCCCCCGCATGCAGGTCCTGGCGGATTGTGGTCAGCGCCGGTGAGGCGTGGATCGCGATCTCCAGATCATCGTAGCCGACCACTGCCACATCGTCGGGCACCAGTGCGCCGCGTTCGGACAATGCACGGATCGCACTCATCGCGATGATGTCGGTCGCTGCGACGACGCCGTCGATGGCGGCTGTTCCGTCCAGAAATTCCCCTATCGCTTCATAGGCCGTCTGTGGGGTCAGATGCACGGGCAGGACGTGGGCAGGGTGTGAGATACCGTGCCTGAGGTGGGCATCCAGGAAGCCCTGATAGCGTTCGCCCAGTTCGGGGAAATCGGGATTGCCGAAAAAGGCCAGCCTCCGCCGACCGGTATCCAGCAGATGTCGCGTGGCCAACTCACCGCCGACCCGGTTGTCGGTCCCAACAGTGCACTGAACCCGACCTGGAAAAGCCGCCCCCCACACCACAAGCGGCAGATAGCGGGCGGCGACCGCGTCTATGGTATCGATCTGGTCTGACTGACCGATGACAAGAACCCCGTCGACCCGGCCGGAATCTGTCATACGGGTCAACCAGTCGTCATCGGACGGAATGACACGCGACAGCAGAAGGTCGTATCCGCGTCGGGTAAGGGCATCTGCCAAATGGCCCAGCAAGGTGATGAAAAAGGGATCCGAGACAGGCTGCCCCACCTCGTGGCCCAAAGGCAGGATGACGGCGATGGCCTGGGTTTTTCCCGTCCGGAGGTTGCGTCCCACGGCATTGGGACGATAGCCGTGCTCGCGAGCGAGCGCGGCGATCCTGTCGCGGGTTTCCTTGCGGATGAGAGGGTTTCCGGCGAGGGCCCGGGAGACCGTCGAGGTCGAAAGCCCGGCGAGCCTGGCCAAGTCCGCGAGATTTCCGACCTTGCCCGCCTTCTTGTTCATTGCTCCGCTTTGCGGTGTCGCGCGACCGGGGTCAATTCGCCTCGCCAAAGAAAAACGCGCGATCCGGATCAGACCGGACCGCGCGTCAGGTTCAGTCGTCGCTGGGTGCGGCGACAGTCTCGATCTAGAAGGTGTAGCGCAGGCTCACGGTGGCCGTACGACCGTTCAGCGTCCGGGCGCGAAGAACGTTGGTCGTGTTCGGTACAATCGAACCTTCCTCGCTTTCGGTGACCGCAAACTCATCGAACAGGTTGTTCACATTCAGCGTCAGAGCCAGTTCGTCGGTCAGGTCGTAGCTGGCGAAGGGATTGACGATGACATAGCCCGGAAGCACCAGCTGGTTGTCAAACTGGGCGAAGGACTCTGTCGTGCCCACCACATTGGCCCCGACCCGGAAGGCACCCAAGGTGTAGCTGCCGGTGCCCTGGAAAACCCAGTCGGCCTGGCGACGCGGCGTGTTGCCGACGTTGGCCGGGTTCAGACGGTCGGCAGTGATCTCGGCCTTGGTGTAGGTCGCCCCACCCGAGAAATCGAAGCTGCCAGCGCTGTAGAAGGCTTCAACCTCGATGCCCTTGGACTCGTACTCAGCGTCAGTGAAGGTCTGGCTGGTGGCCTCGAAATTGGTCTCTTCGGTCTTGGCCAGGAACGCCGTCGCGAAGACTTGAATCGGGCCGCTGCGATAGCGAACACCGGCCTCGTATTGATCGACCATGTCCACGGCGGCATCACCGTCGCGAATATCTCCCGACGCCAGGATGGCGGGGCCGAAAAGCAGTCGATCTGCATTAGCCCGGCCGCCACGGCTGGCCCGTCCGAAGACGGCAGTGTCCGGGCCGACCTGATAGTTGGCTCCGACCGAATAGGAAACGTAGCTCCAGTCGTAATCGACAGGCTTGGTGTTGGCGAAGTCGATCTGCGTGACCAGGGTCTCGGGCCGCTGAATGACACCGTCTCCGGAGATGTCACGGGTCGTCACGATGCCGTCAGCGAAGCTGCCGGTCGCCTTTCCGTTGTCGAACCGGATCGAGCCATCGACAATCAGGTCGCCATTTTCCCAGCTCAGGGCAGCGTAGGGCGCGTCGATTGTATAATCCGTGTCATACGACCGGCGGCAGCAGTTTCCGAAGAAGGTCGCACCATAGCCGACGAGGCCATTCTGCGTCTGCCTGACCCCACCGGCGTTGAACACATCGACCAGAGCAGCATTGTCACCGTTCACTTCCAGCAGGAACGAATTCCACAACCAGTCCATATCGATGCTCTGGCTGGACCGGTAGTAGCCGAAGGTTGCATTCAGCGTGCCGCCGCCCGCCTGGAACTCCCGCTCCAGTTTCAGGTCATTGGCCATATTGCCGAAATCGTTGATCTCGGTATCGAAGAGCACGATCTGGGCCAGCAGGCCGTTACCATTGGCATTGGATGGAACCAACTGGCCGGCGTTGGCACCGTTGGCGTAGCGTGCCGTGGAGCCTGCACCGCCGATACCGGCGGCAATCGCGGAAGGCGATCCGGTACCTGCAGTAAAGGGGGAAACGAACCGACCCGATGCTGAGGCAATACGGAACCGATTGGTCAGCGTCCAACCCGATCCGACGTCGAAGCTGGCCTCGATGCCGGCCGAGAGAACTTCAGGGTGCATGCCGTCCTTGATGTCGGACACCCGCGGCCCATTGGCCCCATCGAGCCCGGGACTGACCTGAAAGAGTGCGGAATGCAACGTCTGCGACGATGCATCATAGCCGGGCAGCGGACCCCAGTTCGGGTCACTATTGGTCCCCGTTACCTGGATCGGCGAGGGCAGATAGCCAATGGCCCGGTCATTCAGATATTTGGCGTTGACCCGGAGATAGCCGTTGGCGAACTCTCGCGTAAGGGACGCTCTGATCTGGCCACCGCTCTCACCGTTATAGCCTGCCTCCCGGGCACCTTCACCCGAGCGATAAAAGCCGCCGACGGAGCCGTACAGGTTCTCCGTGATGTGACCACCGTACTGAAAATCCCCACGCGTCGTGTCAAAATCGATGCCGCGCATCAGGGTCAGCGACCCGCCGTCCTGGGCTCCTGTCGCCGTGATCAGGTTGATGACACCGCCCGGCGAGTTCGAGGCAAAAGTTGAGGCCGAACCGCCCCGAACCGCCTGAATGCGGGAGATGGTTGAGTCGTAACGCGTGAAGATATCAGCGTTGCCGAAAGCGATATCGCCGAACTCCAGAATTGGCAGTCCGTCTTCCTGGATTTGGAGGAATTTCGCGCCGCCAGTGGAAATCGGAATACCCCGCACCGCGATGTTGGCATTGCCTTCACCGCCCGAGGACTCTGCCCGGACTCCCGGAATGCTGCGAAAAATCTCGGCGGTCGAACGAGGGGCCAGATCTTCAACGGCTTCGGCATTCAGGGTCGTGACCGAGACGCTGGACCGCAGGGTCGTGCTGGAGCCGGCTACAGCGGTGACGACGATCTCGTCGATCGTGGCGACCTCCTGATCAGATCGCTCCTGAGGCACGCTTTGCGCATAGGCTGTTGTGCTGAGCGCCGCGAGCAGGGCTGCCGCGCAAACGGTACCGGTCCGGTTCATCGTGTCTTCCCCATGTTCCCCGGACCTCTCCAAACGGATCCGTAAAGGAAAAAGTAATTCGAAATGCAATCGATTGCAACAATCGTTTGCATCGATGCAGCCGAGGTCATGGAAAGGCCCTGCCGGGTCCTGTCATGCCAAACCTTGATCGTCCGAACGAGGATCCGAGCCACGCTACCGAAATGACAAGATCGACCAACCCTTTCCGATGGTTTGACAGCCCACCCGAGGTGATCCGTCTCGAGGTGGTGCTGTCAGGCAAAGGCCAAAAGGTCTGACGTGGCCCCCTGAAACTCCTCCAAGAATAGCTAAAGTCAGTCCCTCGAGAGTGCTCCCCGTGCGGCCGGATGGGAACCGTGGTCGCGTCAAACTCGCGGCGGCTTTGGAGCGCTCGGCCCCGAAGCTTCAAAAGCGCGCCTAAGCCACCCAGCCCGGACCCACACGCCTACCCAGCGTTACGGCACTTCCGCCGCTCGCCCGCCGATGTCCAAGTTAGAGTGTCATTAGAGTGGTGGTGCCGCCTAGGTGACTCGAACACCTGACCCCCGCATTACGAATGCGATGCTCTACCGGCTGAGCTAAGGCGGCCTTGGCGCGGGGGATGGGGCCCGTCCGCGCGAGATGGGCTGTTTATACGCGGCGCGGGGGATTGCCAAGCGCTGCGAGCAGGGCGGTTTCATCAGGGGTGTTGGCGAGGCGGATCGCGAGGTCGACCCGGTCGCCGAGGGGGGCTGCCGCTGCTGCGGAGACGGCGATTGCCGTCTGGCCGGCGAAGGGGCCGAGGGCGGCCAGCGCGCGGGCCGCGCGGGCGGAATGGATCAGGACGGCGTCAAAGGTGGCGGGTGGCGTGGCCCCGGTCCCGACGGCCTCATAGACCGGCAGGGCCCGGGCCTCGATCCGGTCCTGCAGCAGGGCCGGCAGGTCTCCGGCCGGCTCCCGCGCGCCGGGCACAATCAGCGGGCCGATCCCGGGACCTTGCGCCAGCAGCAGCTCGGCCAGCCGGTCCAGATCGCCCCCGGCCGACTGCACCCGGGTGAAGCCCGCCCCCCGGGCCGCGGCGGCGGTCGCATCGCCCACGGTGAAGACGGGTCGCGTGCGGTCGGGCGTCAGGGCGGCGAAGGCGGTCACCCCGTTGGCGCTGGTGAAGGCGAGGGTGGCGATGCCGGTCAGGTCCGGCGCGGCCTGGGAGATCGGCCGTATGGCCAGCAGGGATGCAACAACCGGTTCGAAGCCGAGGGCGGCCAGCCGGCCGGCGGTGCGCGCGGCACCCGGTTCGGCGCGCGTGACCCAGACGCGGCGGAGCTCCGTCAGGGCGCGACCCGCTGGTCGCCGGCGGCGGCCTGGACCCCGGCTCCCAGCCGCAGGCCGAGGGCCCGGGCCTGATCCATGGCATCGGCGGCGGCGGTGTCGTCGATCTCGCCCGTGCGTCGCCAGCGCGCCGCGCCGTCCGGTGAGAGCATTTCGGTGGTCAGGCGCAGCCGGCCTTCGGCGATCTCGGCATGGGCCCCGACGGCGGTGCGGCAGGAGCCTTCCAGCGCCGTCATCGCGCCCCGCTCGGCGGCCACGGCCAGGGCGGTCATCGGGTCGTTCAGGGCGGCGACCCAGGCGGAGTCCAGATCGTCTGTCCGCGTCTGCAGGGCCAGGGCCCCCTGGCCGGGCGCGGGCAGGAAGTCATCGAGCGACAACCGCTCGCGGATCACCCCTTCGAAGCCCAGCCGGTTCAGTCCGGACACGGCCAGCAGGATGGCGTCGAACTCGCCCTCGGCCAGTTTGCGCAGCCGGGTGTCGACATTGCCGCGAAGCATTTCGATGTGGAGGTCGGGCCGCAGCGCCAGGGCCTGGGCCTGACGGCGCAGGGAGGCCGTGCCCAGACGCGCGCCCCGGGGCAGGTCGGCGAAGCTGGCGAAGGTCTCGCTGACGAAGGCATCACGGGCGTCCTCGCGCGGCGGGACGGCAGCGATACACAGGCCCTCCGGCTGGTCGGCCGGGACATCCTTCATGGAGTGCACGGCCACATCGACGCGGCCCTCCAGCAGGGCTTCCTCGATCTCCTTGGTGAACAGGGCCTTGCCGCCGATCTCCATCAGCCGGCGGTCCTGCACCCGGTCGCCGGTGGTGACGATCTCGACCAGGGGCACGGCCTCAAGCAGGTCGCTATCGGCCACGCCGAGGGCCCGGCCGATGGCGCGCTGCATCATGCCCGACTGGGTCAGGGCCAGTTTCGAGCGGCGCGTGCCGATGCGGACGAGAGGGGCCATGAGTCGTTGCGCCGGGAGGACTGGGTCGCTACCTCGACCCGATGGAGAGGACCGCCGACTATAGCAGCGAGGGAGGCCGGGCAACCGCGCCCCTCACCGTGCTGGGCCTCGAGACCAGTTGCGACGAGACCGCGGCCGCAGTAGTGCGGCTGTCGCCCGGGGGCGAGGCGACGGTCCTGTCGTCGGTGGTGCACAGCCAGATCGACGACCATGCGGCCTATGGCGGGGTCGTCCCCGAGATCGCGGCGCGCAGCCATGTCGAGATGATCGAAAGCGTGGTCCGCCGCGCCATGGACAAGGCGGGGCTGGGCTATGACGGTCTGGACGGCGTCGCCGCTACCGCCGGGCCGGGCCTGGTCGGGGGGGTCATGGTGGGGCTGAGCTTCGGCAAGGCCGTGGCCCTGGCGCGCGGACTGCCGCTGATTGCGGTCAATCATCTGGAGGGGCATGCGGTCTCGGCGCGGCTCGGCCAGCCGGTCGACTATCCCTTCCTGTTGCTGCTGGTCTCGGGAGGGCATTGCCAGCTGCTGGAGGTGCGCGGGATCGGCGAGATGACGCGGCTGGGCACGACCATCGATGACGCCGCCGGAGAGGCCTTCGACAAGATCGCCAAGGCGCTGGGGCTCGGCTATCCGGGCGGCCCGGCGCTGGAGAGGCTGGCCGAGGGCGGCGACGGGTCGCGTTTCGACCTGCCGCGCGCGCTGCTGGGCCGCAAGGACTGCGATTTTTCGTTTTCGGGTCTGAAGACGGCTGCGGCCCGGCTGGCCCAGACCTGCGAAACGGCCCAGCAAAGGGCCGACCTGGCCGATGCGGTTCAGACCGCGATCGCCCGCCAGCTCAGCGAACGCTCGGACCGGGCGCTGAAGGCCTATGCGGAGGAGCATCCCCACCGCCTTTTCGTGGTGGCGGGCGGCGTGGCGGCGAACCGGACGATCCGCGCGACCTTGCAGGCGACCGCGGAGAAAAACGGATTCGCCTTTCTGGCCCCGCCCATGGCCTATTGTACCGACAATGCGGCGATGATCGCGCTGGCGGGGGCGGAACGGTTGCGCAAGGGTCTGGTCTCGGACATCGACACCGCCGCCCGGCCGCGCTGGCCGCTGGATGAATACAGCGCGCTCAACGACCCGACGCATGCGCCGGGCCGCAAGGGCGCCAAGGCGTGAGGGAGTGACCATGCAGTTCAAGACCGCAGGCGTGATCGGCGCCGGTGCCTGGGGCACGGCCCTGGCCCAGGTTGCCGGCTGGGCCGGGCTGGATGTCCTGTTGCAGGCCCGCGAGCCCGAGGTGGTCGAGAGCATCCGCGCCCGCCGCGTCAATGAAGCCTTCCTGCCGGGGATCGTGCTCGACGACCATGTGTCAGTGACGTCCGATCTGGCCGATCTCGCCGCCTGTGACCTGATCCTTGCCGTGCCGCCGGCCCAGCATATGCGGTCGACGCTGCAGGCCTTTGCGGCCCATCACCGGCCGGGCGTGCCGGTGATCCTCTGTTCCAAGGGGATCGAGCGCGGCTCGCTGAAGCTGATGACCGATGTGCTGGCCGAGACCCTGCCAAACGCGCCGGCGGCGGTTCTGTCCGGCCCCAGTTTCGCCGGTGAGGTGGCGCGGGGCCTGCCCAGCGCCGTCACCCTGGCCTGTGCCGACGAGGCCCTGGGCGAGGCGCTGATGGGGACCCTCTCGGCACCCGGCTTCCGGCCCTATCTGGCTACCGACCTGGTCGGTGCCGAGGTTGGCGGGGCGATCAAGAATGTGCTGGCCATTGCCTGCGGCATCGCCGAGGGCCGCGGTCTGGGCCGCAGCGCCCACGCCGCCCTGATCACCCGCGGCTTTGCAGAAATGACCCGGATGGGCGTGGCGCTTGGCGGGCAGGCCGAGACCGTGGCGGGCCTGTGCGGTCTCGGTGACCTGGTGCTGACCTGCTCCAGTCCGCAGTCGCGCAACATGAGCCTGGGGCTGGCGCTCGGCCAGGGGCAGACCGTGGAACAGGCCCTGGCGGGCAAACGGTCGGTTGCCGAGGGTTATGAGAGCGCCCCCGCCGTGCGTGAACTGGCCGCAAGGGTCGGCGTCGACATGCCGATCTCCCTGGCCGTTGCGGCCCTGTTGAACGGCGAGACCACGGTCGAGGCGATGATCGAAAGTCTGCTGTCCCGCCCGCTCAAGGCCGAGCGGCACTGACCTCCCCGATGGACGAGAGCCCACCGACCAGCGAACGCAAACGCGTCTGGACCACGCCGCCGGGCGTGGCCCTGTGTGACGAGGCCGATATCGCCGATCCCGGCTCGCGCGGCTTTGTGCTGCAGATCGGCGAGGCCTTTTTCCATGGCTTTGTGGTTCGCAAGGACGGCCAGGTCGCGGGTTACGTCGATCGTTGTCCGCATCAGGGATTTCCGTTGGCGGTTGAGCTGGATCAGTATCTGGTTCCGGATGGATCGTTGATCCTGTGCGGCTGGCACGGGGCGGTGTTCGAGCCGCTGTCGGGGGCCTGCGTCGGCGGTCCCTGCGCGGGTGCCCGGCTGACGCCCTGGCCTGTCGCGGCTGCCGGCGGAGTTATCCGCACTGCCTGAGGCCGGTCAGTCCGGATTGCGCAGCAGATAGAGGCCGAAGTCGATATAGTCGCGGCCGAAATCCGTCATGGCCTGCACCCGGTCGGCGTGGAAGCGGATGGTCGCTGTCTCGGGGGCCTCGGGATGGGCGTCGGCCCAGGCCCGGGCAGCCGCGATCGAGTCGCGGGGATAGGCCTCAAAAACGTCTGGCGGCGAAATCCGGCCGTCGACGACCTCCAACCCCGCTGCGACGGCGGCGGCCCGCCAGCCGGCGTCGTCGGTATAGAGATTGGTGAGCTCCATGAGCTGGCGCAGCGGTGCAGGCGGCTCGGCCCTCCAGACGATGTCGCCCCACAACAGCCAGCCGCCGGGCTTCAGACCTTGGCGCAGGGCTATGAAGCCTGCCTCGGGCGTCGGTCGGCCCGCGCCGCTGACATCGGTGGTCCCCAGCGCCACGATCAGATCAACCGGCGGCATGCGCGCCAGCATTTCTGCGGCGCGGGCCACGGTCAGGGAGACGCGGGCCCCCGCGCCCGCTGCCTCGATCCGGCTTCGGGCCAGTTCCGCCATGACCGGATCCAGCTCGACCGCCGCGACCGTCAGGCCAAAGCGTTGCGCCAACCGGATGGCAACCGTCGCATTGCCCGTGCCTATGTCGATCGCCACAGCGCCTTGGCCCAGGCCGGTGCGCGCGACCGCCGCTTCCAGTGTGGCCAGTTCCACGCCGTTGCAGACCTCAAGGGCCTCATAGGCAATGCGCTGGAAGCTCATGGGCGGTGGCGAGGGCATGGGGGTTTGTCCACCGCCGTAGGGTGCCGGGCAAGGGGATGGCACGATTTGTGACCTTAAAGTCCAAGTACTTTACAATACAAAGCGTATGTGCCATGAAGGGGCATCACCCGGAGCTTGACCCATGACCGAGACCACCGAAGACCCCGCCGCCGACATCGCCTGGATGCGCAACCTCGCTGAAGAGGGGGCCGGCACGCCGTTTCAGGGAGGCTCCATCCTCATGTCAGCGGGCCTGATCTACGGCATCGCCAGTGTGATCCACTGGGCCCAGATCAGCCAGCTGGTTGAACTCCCCGGCAGCGTCGTCGGCATCGTCTGGCTGATCGCCACCGGCCTGTTCCTGGCCGTTCTCGTGTTTCTGATCGGCCGGCTGAAGCGCCAGGAAGGCGTCATGACCAGCGGAAACCGTGCGTCCAGCACAGCATGGAGCGCGCTGGGGTGGGGCATATCTGCGATGTTCGCCTCACTCGCCGCCCTCGGCTACCAGCTCGGGGAGGATGCGATCCTGCTCGGTGCCGGCCTGATCCCCTCGATCATCATGGTCTTCTACGGCATCGGCTGGGCTGTGACTGCGACCATGCACCGGAACCGTGTCCTGTGGTGGCTGACGACCGGCTCCTTTCTGGCTGCCCCCCTGCTGGCCCTGCTGGCCGGCCAGGACGCCCAGTATCTCGCCTATGCCGCTGCCTTGTTCCTGCTGATGGCCCTGCCCGGCTGGATGCTGATGCGGCGGGCCCGGGCGTGATCGCATGACGGACGCGTTCGATATCAACCGCATTGACGAGGTCATTCACGGACGGGTGCGCCTGGGGATCATGGCTGTGCTGTCGGGCGTCGACAGCGCGGATTTCAACACCCTGAAGGCGCGGCTGCAGACCACGGACGGCAATCTGTCAGTCCATCTGCGCAAGCTGGAGGAAGCCGGCTTCGTCGCCGTGAACAAACGGTTCGAGGGGCGCAAACCCCTGACCGAGGCCACGATGACGCCGGCCGGCCGCAAGGCCTTTGTCGCCTATCTCGATGCGATGCAGGGTCTGGTCGGAAAAGCGTGACAACCGGACGGTGGTTCGCATCGGGATGGTCGTCTAGACAGGGCGAATGACCGGCCGCATTCACCGCTTCGACGCCCTCGACAATTTCCGCGACTATGGCGACTACGCCACCGCAGCCGGACGACAGGTCGCGCCGGGCCTGCTGTTCCGCTCCGGACATCAGGCCCGGGCCAGCGAGGCCGACCTGGATCGCCTTGGTACCCTCGGCATAACCACCGTGGTCGACCTGCGCCGTCCGTCGGAGCGCCGCGACCAGCCCTCGAGACGGCCGCCGGGGTTTGCTGCCGCCGTGATCGAAAGTGCTCATGACGACGGGGGCGAGGCCCCGCACATGACCTTCCTTCGGACCGCTGATCTGACGCCCGATTCAGGCCGGCGCTTCATGACCGACACCTATCGGCGGCTGGCCTTCGAGCCGTCGCATCTCGACCTGTTCGGTCGCTATTTCAGGGCTCTGGGAGACACGGACGGTCCGGTGCTGATCCATTGCGCGGCGGGCAAGGACCGCACGGGTCTGCTGGCGGCCCTGACCCACCACCTGCTGGGGGTCCATCACGACGACATGGTCGCCGACTATCTGCTGACCAATACGGCCGTCGATCTGAATGGCCGGGCACCCGCGATCGCCCGTCAGCTTGAGACCATGACCGGTCGGCCCGTTGCCCATGACGCCGTGGTCGCCTTCCTAGGGGTTGAGCCTGTCTATCTGGACACGGCTCTTGCGGAGATCGAGGCGCTGCACGGGTCGATCGACACCTATCTGGAGCAGGCGCTCGGGGTCGATGCAGCCCTGCGAGACCGGATCGGCGCTCGGCTCGCACGGTGACCACGCCACCGCGCCCGGTCGAGATCCGCGAGCGGCCTTGGCGGGACCCGCTGGCCGTCGCTGCGGGCCTGCGCGGGCGTGAAGGACCGCTGGCCCTGCTGTCGGACGGCGGTGCCCTGGGCCGCTGGTCGTTTGTAGCTGCCGAACCGGATCGGGTGTCTGTCGGATCTGCCGGCCAGGGTGGGTCGTTGGACCGGTTGCGCAGCCCGCACTTCCAGTCCGGTGTGGTCGGCCTGCTGGCCTATGACGCCGGAGCCCGGCCCGCGACGGGCCCGCGTGATCCGGTCTGGCCCGATCTGATGCTGGCCCGCTATCCTGCCATGCTGGCGTTCGACCACACCAATGGTCGCGTGCGCGTCTTCGGCCGGGGTGACGACCCGGAGGCCGCCCGCGCCGCGGCTGACCGGGCCGAGCGCTGGCTGGTCGATGCGGTCGACCCGGAATTTCCGTCAGCCCCCGCCGACGATATTGTCGCCGAAGCGGCACCGGAGGCCTATCGCGCTGCCGTCGGCGACGTCGTGAACCGGATTGCGGCCGGCCAGCTCTACCAGGCCAATATCGCCCGGGCCTGGTCCGGCAGCCTGCGGGCCGGTGCCGATCCCTTCGACGTCATGTTGAGGCTGGCCGATCGGGCCGCCGCCTATGGAGCCTTCTGGCGGCTGGGTGACCGGGCGATCGTTTCAAACTCGCCCGAGCTGTTTCTGGCCTTCGATCCGGCAAGCCGCCGCATCGAAAGCCGTCCGATCAAGGGTACCCGGCCGCGTGATGCCGATCCGGTCGCGGACGCCGGCCTCGCCGCCGAGCTCCGGGCCAGCGCCAAGGACCAGGCCGAGAACCTCATGATCGTCGACCTGATGCGCAACGATCTGTCGCTGGTCGCCGAGCCCGGCTCGGTCGCCGTCACGGCGCTGTTCGAGGTCGAGAGCCATCCGACCGTCCACCATCTCGTTTCGACGGTCACCGGCCTGGCCCGCGCCGGGATCGGAACGGCAGACCTGCTGGAGGCCACCTTCCCGCCCGGTTCCATTACCGGCGCGCCCAAGCATGAGGCGATGAAGGTGATCGCCGGACATGAGCCGCCGCGCGGTGCCTGGTGTGGCAGCCTGTTCCATGTCGAGGACAGTGGTCGGCTGACGGCCTCGGTGCTGATCCGGACGGCCTCGTTCGAGCGGGTCGGGGGGCGGTGGCGCTTTCGCACCCTGGCCGGTGCCGGCATCGTGGCCGACAGCGATCCGGCGGCCGAACTGGCGGAAACCGACGCCAAGATCAGGGCGCTGAGGGAGGCGCTGACCGGCCTCTAGCAGTTTGAGCAGAGGGTTTTGTCCACCGTCCGGGGCCGCAGATAGTAGATGTGCGAGAAACGGGTGATCGTCGGCATGAAATAGTCGACCGGTGAATCGTAGTCATAGGTCGCTTCCGAAACGATCACGCTTTCGCCGTCGGCGATGAGATCGGTCGGCAGGGTGATGGTTGAGTTGACCGCACGCGCCGTCATGCCGTCTCCGCGGCTCCAGTCCACCTTGGCCACACCCGCCGTCCGGGTCACGCTGCTGACCCGCTGCTTCAGCGCGGGGGTAGGGAACGGCTTCATGATCAGGCCGCCGATATCGAAGATGTCGTCCAGATTGGCCGTCGCGACCGTCTCTTCCTGCGCCACAAGGTCGGCGACCATCGAGGCGACGTGGCCCATTCGCTTCTGGGCCATATAGCCCTGGCAGAGCTCGGCCAGGCCGAAATAGAAGGCGATCAGGACCGGTGCCAGCATGGCGAACTCAACCGCCGACACACCGCGCTCGTCACGACCAAGCCTCGAGAACAGTCCGCGCCGCATCATGCCGGCTCATTCCTGAAGGCCGTGGCCGCGGTCAGCATGGTGGTCCCGTCGTTCAGACGCGACAGGCCCTGGGCGAGGAAGGTCGTAATCAGCGGCTGCTTGTACCAGACCCGCACCAGGATCAGGTCGCCGGGTGCTCCGTTGCTATAGGTCAGAACCCCGTCGTTGAACGTCCCGCCGTCCATCGGGTCGGGCGGGATGGTCGCGAACTGGGGGATCACCCGGACGTCGATCGTCGCCCGGGTGGCGCAGTCGGTGGAGAAGATGCTCATCCGGCTGCACAGCGAGGTCTTGAACGTCGCCGCGGTCATTGACTGGGCCGAGGCCTGGCCGGTCCGAACCAGTCGGCCCGTATTGATCGTCGCATTCTCGAGGATGGAGTCCGTCACAAAGACGAATGCGATCTCGAGGATGGCAAACAGCATCAAGATGAACGGAAGGGCGACCATGCCGAACTCGACCGCCGCCGAACCATCGGAGGCGCGCAGCAGGCTGCCCACAAAGCCTCGACGCGGCCGACAGCCCCTCTGGGGCCGGACAGGGTGCGACACGGGCATGGCGTTTCTAGGGGGTCGGCTGGCTGCCGACCTCGCCGCGGATTGTGGCTGAACAGGAGCTCCCGCACGCCATTTCCGTCGACTGGCCGCCGCGCCAGATCCTGACCCGGCCGGCACCGGAACCATCGCTGACCACGACCTGGCTCTGGAACACGGTGCGTCCGATTGTGTCGACGGCGACGATCTCGGTGACGCCATAGCCCTTGCCGGTGATGTACAGCGTGTTTGCGTCCACCACCGTCACATCGGCGATGGCGGGATTTCCGACGATGACCGAGCCGGCGGGACCCCGCAGCTGGACCCGCTGGGCCTGGTCGATCTCCACATTCAGACTCGCCGACTGGGCGGTCCCGATGGCCGGCGTAACCAGGAGGGCGGTCGCGGCAACGGCCGCAATGAGTCGGGTGGGGCGGGTGGATCGGGTCATGGCGTCGACTTCCAATGATCAGTGCGCGCGCGTGAGCGTCCCGGGACACTGCCCTGCAATCCTCAACAAAGTCTGAAATCATGCATTTGCGGCCGATATCATAGTAAACGCAACGTCAATAAAGAAATCGAACATAGATTTCTTCGTTTTACTCGCCCTTAATCAGTGAAGGGCATTATGACCGTGCAAGAGGGGGTCAAGCGGGCACATGCCGATGACCCTGTTGGTGTCAACGTTTGCTCGCTTAAACACAGAAGGATTTCAGCCATGACCAAGTTCGTTTCGAAGTTCATGTCCGACGAGTCGGGCGCCACGGCCATTGAGTACGGCCTGATCGCGGCCCTGATCGCCGTTGTCATCATCTCGGCCGTGACGGCCCTGGGATCGACCATCAAGACCAAGTTCAACGCCGTCGTCACCGGCATGGGCGGCACCGCCGGCGCCTAAGCGCTGACGACAGTCTGAAACCGGCGAAGGGCCGGAGCGGCAACGCTCCGGCCCTTTTGCTTTGGCACCTGCAGCGCTGCCCGCGAAAGCCGCGGGCCTGGCCAACATGAGAACTTTTTAGAGTAAATCTCCAAGTAACCACGACCGACCACCTGACTTTAACGGCTATGGGCGAAAACAGTCCTGCGTTTGGGGGTCAGGCGGGCTACCGGCTCCCCCCGTTTCAACAGCTCGCTTCACCCCGTTCAAAGGAAGATCCAATGACCAAGTTTGTTTCGAAGTTCATGTCCGACGAGTCGGGCGCCACGGCCATCGAGTACGGCCTGATCGCGGCCCTGATCGCCGTCGTCATCATCTCGGCCGTGACGGCCCTGGGTTCGACCATCAAGACCAAGTTCAACGCCGTCGTCACCGGCATGGGCGGCACCGCCGGCGCCTAAGCGCTGACGAAAGTCTGAAACCGGCGAAGGGCCGGAGCGGCAACGCTCCGGCCCTTCTGCTTTTTGCCCTTATGGCCAAAGTTGAAGGGCAAGCTTTCAGTAACGACAAAAGTAGGCGTGGGCTTAACCCGGAGGCCGCATGGTGAGGATGTTCAGGGGGTCAGACGGTTGACCGGCTCCCCCCGCCAGTCGCCAGAAACCCCATCCGGAGAGATAATCCCATGACCAAGTTTGTTTCGAAATTCATGTCCGACGAGTCGGGCGCCACGGCCATCGAGTACGGCCTGATCGCCGCGCTCATTGCCGTTGTCATCATCTCGGCCGTGACGGCCCTGGGAACGACCATCAAGGGCAAGTTCAACGACGTCGTCACCGGCATGGGCGGCACCGCCGGCGCCTAAGCGCTGACGACCGTCTGAAACCGGCGAGGGGCCGGAGCGGAAACGCTCCGGCCCCTTTCGTTTGCGCGGGATGCTCATGGCAACCGGGTTTTAACCGTCGTCGGGCCATAAACGGGCATGGACACTGTCACCCTGATCCTCCTCGGCATTATGCCCGCCCTCGTGATCGTCGCTGGTCTCAAGGACCTGACGTCGATGAAGATTCCGAACTGGATCTCCGGACTTCTGATCATCGCCTTCTTCCCGGCCGCCCTGGCTGTCGGCCTTGATCCCATGACGGTTGCCACCAACCTCGGCATCGCCGCCCTCGCCCTGGTGGCCGGAGCAGGGATGTTTGCCCTGCGCTGGATCGGCGGTGGTGACGCCAAGCTGATGGCCACGACCTGTCTGTGGCTGGGCGCGACCGGCTCGGGCATGTTCCTGTTGTGGACCGGGGTGATGGGTGGACTGTTCTGCCTGGCCCTGCTGTTCGCGCGCTTTCATTCGCGTCCCTATCTGCTGGGCGCGCCGGGATGGGTGGTCCAGCTGATGGAGCCGAGGGGCGATATCCCCTACGGCGTCGCCATCGCGGCGGGGGCGCTGATGGCCTATCCGGGCTCTCCGCTGCTCGCCGCCTTCATCGCGGGCTAACAAGGTTCGGTCACCACTTAGGCCCCCGTTAACCCGCACGCTGCATGGTCGTTAACGGCAGGGGGCCAGAGGACCGATTCAGGGGTCCGGTCCAGCCTGTCGGAGACCGTGGATGAAGCCCGCCCGAATCATCGTGATCTGCGTCGCCGCCGTGGCCGCCATCGGTCTGGCCTTGGTCGTGCGCGCCATGGGATCGCCCTCGAATTCGCCGACCGCCGTCGCCACAGCCGCCGAAGCACCGGTGCGGCCCATGGCCAAGGTGCTGGTCGCGGCCAAGGATCTGAAGCCCGGTCAGCGGCTGACCGAGGCCGATCTGGCCTGGAAGGACTGGCCCGTCGACGAGGTCAATCCCGCCTTTATCACCGACGGAACCACGCCCCTGCCTGCGGCCGAAGCCGCTGAAGACGCGGCGCCTGCTGCACGGCCCGACGGTGCCGTGGCCTCGGTCACCCGGGCCGCGACGACTCTGACGACCGGGGGTGCCAAGGCCGACTATGTCGGCTCGGTGGTCCGGGAGCCCATCCTGGCCGGCGAACCGATCGTCAGTCGCAAGATCGTGCGCGCCGGGGACAGCGGCTATATGGCAGCCTATCTGGAGCCGGGCATGCGGGCCATGGCCATCCGGGTCACGGTCGAGACCGCCGCCGGCGGCTTCATCCTGCCGGGCGACCGCGTCGATGTCCTGCTGACCCGTGAAACCACCCTCGCCAACATGGGAGCCCAGGAAGGCGACCGGTCGAAATTCGCCTCCTCGACGGTGATGCAGAACATCAAGGTCCTCGCGATCGACCAGTCGACCCGGGCCGGCGATGAAGAGCAGGCCGTGGTCGGTGCCACCGCCACCCTCGAGGTTGGCCCCCGCGACGCCGAGGCTCTCGCCCTCGCCAAGTCCGAAGGTGAGCTGAGTCTGGTGCTGCGCTCCTACGCCGACACCGGCGGCCCCTCCGGTCGGGTCGCGGCCCCTGTTCGCCAATCCTCCGCCATCCGCGTCTATCGCGGCGGTTCCCCGGAAGTGGTGGTGGTCCAATGAAGCCTCTGATCGCAATCGCCCTTGCCGGCCTGACCCTCGCCTCCGTCGCGCCTGCCGCGCCGTCCCAGGCCCAGGCCCAGTCGCGCGCCGCCGTGCCGTTGGGGGTCGGTGCCCAGCTGATCAATCTGCCGCGCGGCTCGTCGATGGCCATCGATCTGCCGTCCGACGCCCGCGACGTCATCGTGCCGAACCCGGTGGTGGCCGAGGCCATGCTGCACTCGCCACGCCGCATCACGATCATCGGTCTTCAACCCGGTGAAACCGACGCCGTGGTTCTGGACAGTTCGGGTCGCACCATCCTGTCGCTGAGGATCCGCGTCGATGCCGGCGTTTCCGCGCTTCAGGACACCCTGGGCCGGGTTATGCCGGGCTCATTGGTCCGTGCCGAGGCGGTCAACGACAGCATCATCCTGACCGGGCCGGTCAGCAGCCCCGGTGAAGCCGATCGGGCGGCCCAGGTCGCCCGGGCTTTCGTTTCGGCCCCTGAAAAGGTCATCAACATGATGACAATCGCCGGCTCGGACCAGGTCATGGTCCGGGCCCGCGTCATCGAAATCCAGCGGACGGCGATCAAACAGCTGGGTCTGGACGTCAACGGTGTCCTGAACAGCGTCGGAAACGGCCTGTCCTTCGTCCAGGGTGCCACCTTCGGCGTGTCCGGCAGCCAGTTGGGCGGCGGCGTTCTCAGCTATCTGGACCAGGCCGGCGACGGCAGCCGGCTCAGCTCCAGCATCCGCGCTTTCGAGCGCGCCGGCCTCGTCCGGATCCTGGCCGAACCGAATGTGACGGCGGTCAACGGCGAGAACGCCGAGTTCCTGGCCGGCGGCGAATTCCCCGTTCCGAACGGCCGCAGCGTCGATGCTACCACCGGCCAGGTCACCATCGGCATCGAGTTCAAACCTTACGGCGTCAGGCTCGCCTTCCGTCCGATCGTGCTGTCGGAAGGCCGCATTTCGCTGCAGCTGTCGACCGAGGTTTCGGAACTGACCACGGCCGGTGCCTACACCCTTGGCGGCACCGCCGACGACGCCCTGGTCATCCCCGCCCTGAACGTGCGGCGCGCCTCGACCACCGTCGAGCTGCCGTCCGGCGGCTCGATGATGATTGCCGGCCTGCTGCGCGAGGACACACGCCAGAACATCGACCAGCTGCCGGGCATCGGCAATCTGCCGGTTCTCGGCGCCCTGTTCCGCTCGCGCGACTATCTGTCCGGCGAGACCGAACTGGTCATCATCATGGAGGCCTACATCGTTTCGCCGACCTCACCGGGCCGGATGCAGTCGCCGGCCGATGGTCTGGTCATCGCCAGCGACGCCCAGACCCTGCTGTTCGGCCAGTTGAACCAGCAGTTCCGGCGTCCCGGCGATCCAGCTGCCGCCGACAGCGGCTGGAGCGGCCCCGTGGGCTATGTCATCGAATGAGGATCTCCGTGAAACGCGCCCTCGCTTCCGCCGTCCTTGTCCTCGCCGCAGGGCTTGCCGCCTCCGGCTGTGCCTCCGTGTCGGGTCCGACGGACGCTCCGTTGACCCCGTTGTCCCGTTATTCCCTGCAGGTCGAGCCCGGCCTCGATCGCATCGCCCTGGCCGTCCACGACGACGGTCTGTCTTCAAACCAGCAGGCCGCCTTGCGTGGTCTGGCGGCGCGCTATGGCAACTCCGGTGCCGGGCATGTCCGGATTGAATCGCCCGCCGGAGACGATCCGGTCTCGGTCCAGCAGGCCTACGCTGTCCGGAACTTCCTCCAGGGTGCCGGCGTCCCTGAGGATCGTATCCAGATGGCCGCCTATCTGGCGCCCGATCCGCGAGCACCGGTTCTGGCCGGTTTCGAGACCATCCGGGCCGCCATCCCGGACTGCGCGGCGCAGTCCCGCCATCTGGGCGCCAGGATGTCCAACCAGAGCTCCGGCGGCTTCGGCTGCGCGATCACCGCCAATATGGCGGCACAGATCGCAGACCCCCGCGACATCCTCGGTGCCCGGCCCATGACTCCGGCCGATTCGGGCCGCGCGGCTGTGGTCTTCGACAACTATCGCAAGGGCGAGGTCAGTTCGACGCCGCAAGAACAGTTGGTAAGCGGCCGCATCTCCGGGGCTGTGGAATAGCGTGACATGAGCAACGCCTTCGCCCCCCGGCCGTTTGAAGAGTTCGATGAAGAGTTCGACCTCGACGCGGGCTATGCCGCGCCCGGCGCTCCCATGCCCGGCGAGGCCGGCTCCGCCCTCGAGTCTTTCGAGGACGTGATGGTCGATCAACGTCAGTCCTTGCAGTTCACGGCACCGGCCGCACCGGTTCCGGCCGCCACACCCGTGCTTGAGCACCTGCCGGGCGTGGTGCCCACCCCGCAGACCGGTTTCAACCCGGTAGGCGAATTGGTTGCCGGCACCGCCGCTGCCTTCTCGCCCATGAGTGTGAGCAGCGCCCACACCGCCGAGGTGTCGGTTCCGCGCATCGCCATCCATGTCTTCGCCGAGCGTCAGGACACCCTGGCCGCCGCGGAACGCGCCGGTCAGGATCGCCGCCTGTCACGGGCGACAACCCAGATCCGCATCGGCGGCGTCGCCGCCGCCGTCGAGGCCTATCGTCACGAGCCAACCCCGCCGCTGATCGTGGTTGAATGCCTGAAAGATCCGCAGACGCTGTTGCTTGAAGTCGACGCCCTGGCCGAAGTCTGCGACGCCGGCACCAAGGTGGTCGTGGTGGGTGCCACCAACGACATTCTGCTGTTCCGCGAACTGATGCGGCGCGGGGTCAGTGAATATCTGGTCGCGCCCCTGCAGCCGCTGCAGCTGATCGCGGCCATCGGCGGTCTGTTTGCCGATCCGGCCCAGCCCTTCGTTGGCCGGTCGATCGCCTTCGTCGGCGCGCGCGGTGGCACCGGTTCCAGCTCGGTCGCCCACAACACCGCCTATGCGATGAGCGAGCGGATCGGCGCCAATACCGTCATCGTCGACTATGATCTGCCGTTCGGCACCGCCGGTCTCGACTTCAACCAGGACCCGCTGAGCGGCGTCGCCGATGCCCTCAGCCAGCCTGACCGGCTCGACCCTGTCCTGCTTGACCGGATGATGGTCCGCTGCACCGACAAGCTCAGCCTGTTCGCCGCGCCCGCGACCCTTGACGTCGACTGGGACATCTCCCCGGAAGCCTTCGAGGAGGTGACCACCCAGATCCGCTCGACCGCGCCCTTCGTGGTGCTCGACCTGCCACACCTGTGGTCCGGGTGGATGCGCCGCACGCTGATCGCCGCGGATGAGGTTGTGATCGTCGCGACGCCGGACCTGGCCAGTCTGCGCAACGCCAAGAACATGATCGACCTGATCCGTCAGGGCCGCCCCAATGACGCACCGCCCCGGCTGGTCCTCAACCAGGTCGGTGTACCCGGGCGTCCCGAGATTCCGGCCAAGGACTTCGGTGCCGCCCTTGGCGTTCATCCCAGCCTGATCATTCCGTTCGACCCCAAGGTCTTCGGCATCGCAGCCAACAACGGCCAGATGATCCTTGACGCGGGCGGCAAGTCCAAGGCCGCCGATGCATTCCAGACCCTGGCCCAGATCGTGTCGCGCCGCGAACTTCCCTTGATCACGGGTGCCAAGGGCAAGCCCGGCAAGGGCGAGAGCAAGTCCATGTTCTCCGGTCTGTTCAAGAAGAAGACCTGACGGGTGTTCGGCAAGCGCACAGGTCAGCCCGGCCCCGCCGCAGCCGCTCCGCGGCCGGAGCCCGCCGCCGCGCCGGTTGCGCAGCCATCCCCGGGCGTCCAGGTCGAGGCCTTCGCCTCTGCCGGGCAGCCGAATGCCGCCCAGCTTCAGTCTGCCGCGCGCAAGGCTCAGTCCTATGCCGCCAAACCTTCCTCTCCGGCGGCAGACCGGCTGGACGCTCTCGCCTCGCGGCCCCGGCCTGAAGCGGCCCCGACCCCCGCGAAGGGCGCGCCCGGCCCCAAGCCCACGCCCGGCTTCGAACAGCTCAAGAAGGCCCAGGCCGTCACCGAGATCGTCCGGGAGCAGTCGGACTATTATCACGCGACCAAGACCACGATCTTCAATGCCCTGATGAACACGATCGATCTGGCCCAGTTGGCCCAGCTCGATACCAAGGCGGCATCGGAGGAGATCCGCGACATCGTCGCCGAACTGGTGGCGATCAAGAACGTCTCCATGTCGGTGGCCGAGCAGGAGCATCTGGTCCAGGACATCGTCAATGACGTCCTCGGCTACGGCCCGCTGGAGCCGCTGCTGGCCCGTGACGACATCGCCGACATCATGGTCAACGGCGCGGGCCGTGTGTTCATCGAGGTCAACGGCAAGGTCCAGCTGACCAATGTCCGCTTCCGCGACAACACCCAGCTGATGAACATCTGTCAGCGGATCGTGTCGCAGGTCGGCCGCCGTGTGGACGAGAGCTCCCCGATCTGTGACGCCCGCCTGCCCGACGGCAGCCGCGTCAACGTCATCGCCCCGCCGCTCGCTATCGACGGCCCGACACTGACGATCCGGAAGTTCAAGAAGGACAAGCTGACGATGAAAAATCTGGTGGAGTATTCCTCCATCAGTCCCGAGGGCGCGCGCGTACTCGGTGTCATCGGAGCCTCGCGCTGCAACCTCGTCATCTCCGGCGGTACAGGCTCCGGCAAGACGACCCTGCTGAACACCCTGACGGCCTTCATCGACCCGACCGAGCGTGTCATCACCTGCGAGGACGCGGCCGAACTGCAGCTGCAGCAGCCGCACGTCGTGCGCCTCGAGACCCGCCCGCCCAACCTTGAGGGCCAGGGCATGATCACCATGCGGGATCTGGTGAAGAACTGCCTGCGCATGCGTCCCGAGCGGATCATTGTCGGCGAGGTGCGCGGCCCCGAGGCCTTCGACCTGCTGCAGGCCATGAACACCGGCCACGACGGCTCCATGGGTACGCTGCACGCCAACAGCCCGCGCGAAGCCATCAGCCGGATGGAGTCGATGATCACCATGGGCGGCTACGGCCTGCCGTCGAAGACCATTCGCGAGATGATCGTCGGTTCGGTCGATGTCATCGTCCAGGCCGCCCGACTGCGCGACGGCTCGCGCCGCATCACCCACATCACCGAGGTCGTGGGTCTGGAGGGCGACGTCATCGTCACCCAGGACCTGTTCGTCTATGAGATCACCGGCGAGGACGAGAACGGCAAGATCATCGGCCGGCATCGTTCGACCGGTATCGCCCGTCCACGCTTCTGGGACCGTGCCCGCTACTACGGGCTGGAGCGCGAGCTGGCCGAAGCCCTCGACGCGGCGGAGTAGGGCGGATGCTTCCGATCCTCGCGGCGGTCCTCGCCTTCATCACCATCGGCGGTCTGGGCTGGGCCTTCGTCGGCGGCGGCGACTCCAGCGAAGCGGCCGTCAAACGCGCCGCGGGTTTCGGCGGCCCCAAACAGAATAACTCGGCGGCCAGGAAGGCGGCGGCTGCCAATACGCCGGAGGCGCGCCGCAAACAGATCATGCAGCAGCTGCAGGAGTCCGAGCGGGCCGAGCGCAAGGCGCGGATCAGCCTCGCCGCCCGGCTGAAGCAGGCCGGTCTGGCCACCACGGTCTCCACCTTCTGGATCATCAGCGGCGTGCTGGGCCTTGTGGCCTTCCTCGCGCCGTTGCTTTTTGGTCTCAATCCCCTGATCGGCGTCGGAACCGGCGTGATCTTCGGCCTCGGCCTTCCGCGCTGGGTCGTCGGCTTTCTCGGCAATGGCCGGCGCAAGAAATTCTCGAGCCATTTCGCCGATGCCGTCGACGTAATCGTGCGCGGCATCAAGTCCGGCCTGCCGGTCCACGAATGTTTCAAGATCATCGCCCGCGAGAGCCCCCAGCCGCTCGGTGCCGAGTTCCAGAAGCTGGTCGAGGGCCTCGGCGTCGGTCTGACCCTGTCCCAGTCGCTGGACAAGATGTACGAGCGGATGCCGACGCCGGAGCTGAAGTTCTTTTCCATCGTTATCGCCATCCAGCAGAAGACCGGCGGCAACCTGGCCGAGGCGCTGAACAACCTTTCGGTGGTGTTGCGGGCCCGCAAGATGATGGGCGAGAAGATCAAGGCCCTGTCGTCCGAGGCCACGGCCTCGGCCGGCATCATCGGCTCACTGCCGCCCGCCGTGATGATCCTGGTCAGCCTCACGACACCTGCCTACATGGCCCGGCTGTTCACCGACCCGCGTGGCCAGTTCATGCTGCTGATCGCCGTGGCGATGATGGCCTTCGGTGTGTTCGTTATGAAGAAGATGATTTCGTTCAAGTTCTAGGAAACACCCGGCTCCGATGATCGCGTTCTTCACCAACGTCCAGAACCTGTTGAGCCTCGGCGTGGGCGTGCTGGTATTCGCCACGCTGGTCACCCTGCTCGGCTCGTTCAGCGGCGGCGCCAAGCTTGAGAGCCGGCTGAAGGCCGTGGCGGTTCGGCGTGAAGAGCTCAAGCGGCGCTCGCGTCAGGCCATCGTCGCCCAGAACTCGGGATCCCAGAACCTCCGTCACGCCGACGAAGGCTTCAAGAAGCATGTGGTTGAGCGGCTGAATCTGACCAAACTGCTCGAGGATCCCAAGGTTGCGGAGAAGATGGCCCAGGCCGGCTTTCGCGGCCCCAGGCCGCTGACGACCTTCTATTTCTTCCGCTTTTCCATGCCGTTCGTCTTCCTTGGTGTGGCGGTCTTTTATCTGTTCATTTTCAATGATTTCGGCCTTCCGCCGATGACGCGGGTGACAGCCTGCATGTTTGCGGCGGTGATCGGCTTCTATGCGCCGAACATCTTTCTGGCGAACCGCATCGCGAAGCGGAAGGCGTCGATCATGCAGGCGTTTCCGGATGCCCTCGACCTGCTGCTGATCTGCGTAGAGGCGGGGATGTCGATCGAGGCGGCAATCAGCAAGGTCAGTCAGGAGATCGGTGGGTCGTCCATCGACCTGGCCGAGGAACTGACCCTGCTGTCGGCCGAGCTGAGCTATCTGCCCGACCGCCGCATGGCCTATGAAGGTCTGGCCAAACGGACCAACCATCCCGGTGTGAAGTCTGTGGCCACGGCCATGACCCAGGCCGAGACCTATGGCACGCCGCTGGGCGCGGCCCTGCGCACCATGGCCAAGGAAAACCGCGAGATGCGCCTGTCGGCCGCCGAGAAGAAGGCCGCCGCCTTGCCTGCCAAGCTGACCGTGCCGATGATCCTGTTCTTCCTGCCGGTTCTGTTCATCGTCATCCTGACTCCGGCGATCATCAGCATCCAGGACACGATGGCCGCCGGTGCCGCGGGCGGCTGATTTCAGGCCTCTGCCGCCGCCTTCCAGGCTTCAGCCACCGCATCGACCGCGTGCCGCAGATGGCGGCGGTTCCTGTCGAAGAACATCTCGCCGCGCAGTCCGGAAAAGATGAAACCGTTGGCGACGATGCAGCTGTTCGGCTGATCCAGCGGCTGGATCTCGAAATAGCGCAGCGAACGGAACCAGAGACCGCGGTTCTCGGCCCAGACCAGTTGGGAATGGGGCTGCCAGTCGCCGACCCGGCTGGCTACCCGGCGCTCGGGCAGCTCGCCGATCCGCTCGGTCAGGGCGATATTGGCCCCGAAAGCGATCGTGCCCTCCAGTCCTGTTTCGACCGGATTCCAGCGATCCCAGCCCGGCAGGTCCGCGATCAGGGCCCAAATCCGGTCAGGGGTGGCGCGCACGCCGATGCGGCGCTCGATACGGGCGATGTCCATGGCCCCGATCTGCCACGGCTTTGGGCCCGGGAAAAGGCCGGACACCGCTCCGGACGGTCAGCGGTTGCCTTCGGGTCCCGGTTGCGACGCGGGCGGCGTCTCGGGCGAGGGCGTCTCGTCCCGGTCGGGCAGGTCCGGAGGACCGGCGCGCAGGCGCGGATTGATGAAACACAGGGCGGTCGCGGCGGCCAGCAGGATGGCGTTGGCGATGAAGGGTGCCGGTTCGGCCAGTTCGTACAGGGCGACGCCGATCACCGGCGGGGCGAGGAAGCTGAGCCCGGCGAGCGACATCATGAGTCCGGCGATGGCCCCCTGTTCGTGCGGCCCGACCGACAGTGAAGATCCTGCGGTGAAGCCCGGTCGGGCGAAGCCGATCCCCATGGAAACGACGGCATAGCCTACGACGACCCCGTAAAAGCCCGGGGGAGCGAGACTCATCAGATTGCCGACCAGCGCCAGGGCGGCACCCCAGCGCATGAGGTCCGCCGGCTGGAGCCTGAGCAGCGGGATCAACCCCCACTGGGCCATCAGGGTGGCGGCGGCTCCCGCCAGCATGGCAATGCCGATGAAGGGCTGGGCCTCGCGCGCAGCGATGCCGGTCAAGGCCAGCTCATCGATGATGTGAAAGCCCAGCACCGCGATATTGGCCGCCTGCGCCCCGGTGACGAAAAGGCCGTAGAGCAGATAGCCGCGTACACGCGGGTCTTTCCAAAGTCCCTTGCCGGCGTCGCCGCGATGGCCGCTGGGCGACGGGATGCGCACCACCTCGCCGCTGGGCAGCCTGCGCCAGACCACGAACAGGACCCCCAGGCCGAACAGGGCGAAGGCGTACATGGGGCCCGCGAGACCGATGAACGGCAGAACGAAGAAGGGTGCCAGCGCCGGGCCGATCACCGTGCCCAGTCCCTGCGCCGAGGCCAGAAGCGACATGGCCTGGGTGCGCTGCTCCGGTGACGTGCGGTCGGCGACATAGGCCTGGGACGCGATCGGCGCGGCTGAGCCGAAGACCCCGTAGATGGTGCGCGCGACCCCCATCAGAATGAAGGCCAGCCCCGCGCCGAGCCAGTGTTCCAGCCCGGACGTGGCGGCGAGGCCGAAGCCGGTCATGGAGACGACGAAACCGGCCAGGCCGATCATCATGACGCGTTTGCGGCCAAGGGAGTCTGACAGTCGCGCCCAGAAGGGCGACGCGACGGTCCACATCAGGGCCGAGATGGCGAAGGCACCGGTGACGAGGGTGTCGGACAGGCGGAACTCGCGGCCGATGGCCGGAAGGACGGACTGCAGCGCCATGTTTCCCGCCGCCGCGATCAGGCTGACGGAAAAAAGCATGGCAAAGGCGGGAGAGCGCAGGTTCACCGGGCGAGTCTAGGCCTGTCGGGCAGCCGCGTCATCCGCTGCGAGTTCGACGGCGTGTTTCACCCTCTTGCGCCCGGACCCCCGGTCCGCGCACGGTGGCGTGCACAGAATTCCGGGGACCGCCATGACCATCCGCCGCCTGCTTGCCGTTTCGACCCTTGCCCTGGCAATGTCCGGAGGCCTTGCCCAGGCGCAGTCTGCGGAAAGGGAGGCGGCTCCGATCGCCCTCGACCGGATCGAGGCGGCGGTGACAGCCGGTATGCCTCGTGTCGTGGCCTGGCGCCGCGACCTGCACGCCCATCCCGAACTGGGCTTCGCCGAGACCCGCACCGCCGCCATGGTCGCCGCGCACCTTCGGGCGCTGGGGATGGAGGTCCGCACACAGGTCGGCAAGACCGGCGTCGTCGGCGTGCTGCGCGGCGGCCGGCCGGGCGGAACGGTCGCGCTGAGAGCGGACATGGACGCCCTGCCGGTGCTGGAGGCCACCGGCCTGCCCTTCGCCTCGACCGCGACCGGGACCTATATGGGCAATACGGTGCCGGTGGCCCACGCCTGCGGCCATGACGCCCATGTCGCCATGCTGATGGGCGCCGCCGAGGTGCTGGCCGGCATGAAGGCTGACATCCCCGGGACCATCGTCTTCATCTTCCAGCCCGCCGAGGAAGGGGCCCCTCCGGGCGAGCCGCTGGGCGGGGCCCGGCTGATGATCCAGGAGGGGGCGCTGGCCAACCCTCGCCCCGATGCCATCTTCGGCCTGCATGTCGTGCCAGGGCGGCCGGGCACGGTCTTCTATCGCCCGCGCGGCTTCATGGCGGCCTCGGACCGGGTCGATATCACCCTGAACGGTCGTCAGACCCACGGCGCCTGGCCCTGGAAGGGCGTCGATGTCATCGCCACGGCGGCCCAGATCGTCCAGACCATCAACACCCTGACAGCGCGGACCATCGACCCGACAACCACACCGACCGTCTTCACCATCGCCACCCTCGATGCCGGCGTCCGCTACAACATCATTCCCGACCAGGCCGTGCTGTCCGGCACCCTGCGGACCTTTGACATCGCCCAGCGTGACGATCTCGTCGCCCGCACCCGGGTCGCCATCGACAATGTCGCCGAGACCTATGGCGCGACGGCGGAGTTCACGGTGCGCCAGAACGCGGCCCTGGTGTTCAACAATGAGGAATTGTCGGCCTGGCTGGCCCCGGTGCTGGTCGAGGCGGCCGGGGCGGGCAATGTCAACGCCGGCAGCCCGCCGACGACCGTGGCTGAGGATTTCAGCTATCTGTCGCAGGAGGTTCCGGGCGTCTTCTACCACCTCGGCGGCTCCAGGGACGGGGTCGATCCCGCCACTTCTCCGCCGAACCACTCGCCGGAGTTCGACGTCAATGAGGCCGTGCTGCCGCTGGGCGTGCGCACCCATGTGCTGAGCGCGATCCGGTTCCTGGAGCGCGACTGATCCGTGGCTGACGAACTGGAGCGGCTGAAAGCGCGCCGGGTGACCGCTCTCTATCGCCTCGACCTGATCGGCAAGGGGGCGCAGCTGACCTTTGACGACGGCACGCCGGTCGACATGAAATCGGAGCAGGCGCGGCTGGAGGAGATGGTGGCGGACCTCGACCGCCGGATCGCCCGGCTGGAGGCGACGCTTCACTGAGGGCGGCAACCACGTTTCTCAACACCCCGGCAAGAAACCCGGCGCATCCTTCCCGGGTCGTTCAGGAGAGGGCCATGAGAAATCTGCCCGTTCAACTGCCACCGATGACGCTGGAACGCCGGGGCAGCCCGCTGCGCGACATCTTCTTCGGTCTCGTCGCTTTCGCGGCGATGTTCGGTGCCGCCCTGCTGGGCCTCGACCTGCTGTTCTAGGCCTGCTCGAAATACGTCCGGATCACCGCCCGGTAGACATCGGCCAGGGCCTCGATCTCGGCCACGGGCGCGCGCTCGTCGATCTGGTGCATGGTCTGGCCGACGAGGCCCAGTTCCAGCACCGGGCACATGGAGCGGATGAAGCGGGCGTCCGAGGTGCCGCCGGTGGTCGAGGCCTCGGGGCGGCGACCGGTGGAAGCCTCCACGGCGTCCTGCACACCGGTGACGAACGGCCCCGCCTGGGTCAGGAAGGCATCCCCCGAATGCAGGTGCTCGAGCTCGATCCGCAGCCCGCTTTCGGCCTGGGCCTTGCCCGCCTCGGCATTGAGCCAGGCCATCAGGCTCTCGCCGGTGTGGTTCGGATTGAAGCGGATGTTCAGCCGTCCCCGTGCATCGGCCGGGATCAGATTGGTCGCCGTATTGCCGACGTCGAGTGTGGTCAGCTCCAGGTTGGAAGGCTGGAAGGCCTCATAGCCGTCGTCCAGCCGGTGGTCCGCCAGACGGGCGACCAGCCGGGCCAGGACCGGAACCGGATTGGCCGCCCGGTCCGGATAGGCGACATGGCCCTGTTTGCCGTGCACCGTGATCCAGGTGTTGAGCGAGCCGCGGCGCCCGATCTTGATCATGTCGCCCAGCGCATGCTGTGACGACGGCTCGCCGACCACGCAGGCGTCGATGACCTCGCCCTCGGCCATCAGGGCCTGAACCACCCGTTTGGTGCCGTGCAGGGCCGGGCCTTCCTCGTCGCCGGTGATCAGGAAGGACAGGCTGCCGGGGACCTCGCCCTCAGCCAGGATCTGAGAGACCGCTGCCACCCAGGCCGCGATGCCGCCCTTCATATCGACGGCACCCCGGCCATAGAGGATGCCGTCTTTCACCTCGGCCTCGAACGGACCCGAGGACCAGGCCTCGGTCGATCCGGTCGGCACCACATCGGTGTGGCCGGCGAAGCAAAGATTGGGTGAGGCGGTGCCGCGCCGGGCGTACAGGTTCTCGATATCCTCGAACCGCATCCGCCGGCAGTGGAAGCCCAGCCCCGTCAGGGCACGCTCCAGCACATCCATCGCGCCCTCGTCGGCGGGGGTCACGGAAGGTCTGCGGATCAGGTCGCGGGTCAGGGCGACAGGATCGATAACGGGAGTTGATGCGACGCTCATGGGCCTGTGCTTTACGGGGTTCGGACGACTGCGAGAAGACGCCATCCCATGCCGAAGATCGACATAGACGCCGCACCCACGGGACACGGCACCGGCTATCCGGAGGAATTCGCCGGACCGTGCAAGCCGCGCCGCCGCTGGAAACTGGGCGATGCGGTCGGGCTGGACCAGTTCGGGGTCAATCTGCTGCGCCTGCCGGCCGGGGCCTGGTCGAGCCAGCGGCACTGGCACGAGGGCGAGGACGAGTTCGTCTGGGTCGTATCGGGTGAGGTCGTGCTGGTTGAGGACGACGGCGAAACCGTGCTGCGCGCCGGCGACTGCGCCGGCTGGAAGGCGGGCGTGCCCAATGGCCACAAGATCGAGAACCGCTCAGACGCCGAGGCGGTGTTGATCGAGGTCGGCACGCGCACCCCGGGCGGGGACACCGGCCACTATCCGGACATCGACATGCAGTTCCGGCAGGGCGGCTTTTTCCACCGCGACGGGACCCCTTATCCGAAAGTCGATCGCCGTACGTGACCGGATCTGTCGAGACGCCCGGCCCGTCCCAGCCCGCGGAGCCGCCCGAGGGCCCGGCCAGTCCGTGGGCCATCCGCGACTTCCGCCTGCTGTGGGTCGGGCGGGTGGCGGCGGTGCTGGGTATCCAGATCCAGTCCTCGGCCCTGTTGTGGCAGGTCTATGAGATCGCGCGACGCGACCATCCGATCGCCGAGGCGAGCCTGTATCTGGGGCTGGTCGGCCTGTGCCAGTTCCTGCCGCTTCTGGCCCTGACCCTGCCGGCGGGTGCCCTGGCGGACCGGCGCGACCGCAAGAATACCGTCACCCTTTCGATCATCGTCGAGGCCGGCTGTGCCCTTGCCTTCCTGTTCATGGCGATCCACGGCAACCCGCCGCTGTGGGGGCTGCTGGCGGTCGCTGCCGTCTTCGGCGCGGCGCGCGCCTTCCTTGCCCCGGCCAGCCAGGCATTCCTGCCGATGGTTGTCGGCCGCCGTGCCCTGCCGCCGGCCATTGCGGCCCAGTCCATCGCCTTCCAGACCGGGGCTATCGCCGGCCCGGCCCTTGGCGGGGTGATCGTCGGCTTCTCGGTACCGGGTGCCTATGGCGTCGCCCTGGCCATGTTCGCGGTCGGCATCGGCAGCCTGCTGTTGATCCGCACCAGCGGCAAGCCGGCCCCGTCCCCGACCCATGTCTCGCCGGTCGGCCAGGTCAAGGAGGGTCTGGCCTATGTCTGGAATACCAAGATCGTGCTCGGGGCCATTTCGCTGGATCTGATCGTCGTCCTGCTGGCCGGGGTCGCCCTGCTGACGCCGATCTTCGCGGCCGACATCCTGCATGTGGGGGCCGTCGGCTTCGGCCTGCTGCGCGCCTCCTTCGGAGCCGGAGCCCTGCTGGTGGCCCTGTATCTGAGCCGCTTCCCGATTGTGCAGCACGCCGGTCGATGGATGTTCGTCTCGGTCGCCGTGTTCGGCCTCTGCACCCTGACCTTCGGACTGTCGACCAGCGTCTGGCTGTCGGGGGCGGTCCTGTTCCTGGGCGGTGCGGCGGACATGATCAGCGTCAACATCCGCCAGACCCTGATCCAGCTGGCCACGCCCGATCACATGCGCGGGCGGGTCAGCTCGGTGTCCATGCTGTTCATCGGCGCCTCGAACGAGCTGGGCGAGGCCTATTCCGGCGTGGCCGTCCGCTTCCTCGGCCCGATTGGCGCGGCAGTGTACGGCGGTCTGGGCGCACTGGCGGCGACGGGCCTGTGGGCGCGGTGGTTCCCGGACCTGCGGAAGGCGGATCGGCTGGAGTGAGGGGGAGTGATTAGTGGCTAGTGGTTAGTGGCTGGCCAACACCAGTTGCGTCAGCGCCGTCGGTGCCGCCCTTCTGCCGCCAGCGAAGCGGCAATCACTGGCCACTAGCCACTGGCCACTCCCTCACCCCCACGGCCGGAAATGCTTCGACAGCTTCAGCCCCTGCCGCTGGTAGTGGCTGCCGCCCTCGCCATACAGGCGGGTCGGGCGTTCGGTGAGCGGTTCGTAGACCAGCCGGGCGACGATCTGGCCGTGTTCCAGCAGGAAGGGGGTGTCGTGGGTACGGACCTCGAGCACGCCCTTGGAACCCGCGCCATGTGCCTCGTCGGTGCCGAAACCGGGATCGAAGAAGCCGGCGTAGTGAACCCGGAACTCGCCGACCGACGGGTCGATCGGGGTCATTTCGGCGGCCTGGTCGACAGGAATCTCGACGTCGTCGCTGGAGGCCAGGATGTAGAACTCGCCCGGATCGAGCAGCAGTTCGCCGCGGCGCAGGGTCAGGGGTTCCCAGAAGTCGCGCGGGTCGTGGCCGTCGATATTGTCGAGGTCGACCACCCCGGCGTGGCGGCGGCCGCGGAAGCCGACGATCGAGCCCTCGCCGCCCTGCAGCTCGACCCCGACACTGCGGGTCTCCAGCCGGGGCGGCTCGCCGGCCTTGAGCCGCAGCTGGTTCAGCCGCGTGCCGGGACGGACCAGGATGGGGAAGGTCTGGGGCGAAATCTCCAGATACAGCGCCCCCTCATAGCCTTCGGCCACATCGTCGAAACGCCCCCCGCGATCGGTCAGCAGGCGGACGAAGACATCGACCCGGCCGGTCGAACTCTTGGGATTGGCGCGGGCGATCAGGCCTTTCGGCAGGCTCAGCCGTTCCTGCAGCCGGACGATATAGACGCAGCCGCGCTCCAGCACGACGCCGGGCGACAGGTCGATGGTGTGCATCGAGACATCGGCAATCCGGTCCTCGACCGTGCGCTGGCCGGGCAGGAAGGAAGCCCGCACGCGCCAGGCCTGGTCTGACAGGCGCAGGTCCAGACTGGCCGGCTGGACCTGATCGGCGTCGAAGGGGGTGTCCGAGACGATCGCACCGCCGGCGATCAGGGCCTCGATGGACTGGCAGGGCAGGATGCCCGGAACGGGGAAGGCGATGGACTGCATGTCTACGGCTTACACGATTCCGCCGCCTGTCTCCCCTCCCGAGCCGCACAAGCGACGCTTGACGCGCGGCCGCGTTGCGCGACCATGGGGCATGCATGACACCCGCGCCTATGAAGCCGAAACCGACGGGATCGTGGTCCGCGTCCGACCCAGCTATCTGGCCGGCCAGTCCGATCCCGATGCCGGCCGCTGGGTCTGGGCCTATCAGGTCGAGATCGTCAATCTGACCGGCGTCCCGGTACAGCTGATCTCGCGGCGCTGGATCATCACCGACGCACGCGGCCATGTGGAACAGGTGCAGGGTCCCGGCGTGATCGGCGAACAGCCGACCATCCTGCCGGGCGAGAGCTATGCCTATGCCTCGGGCTGTCCGCTGGGTACCGCCTCGGGCTCGATGGTCGGCGGCTATTCGATGACCGACGCCACCGGCCGCACTTTCGAGGCGGCCATCCCGGCGTTCAGTCTGGATGTGCCGGGCGAGCGGCGCGTTCTGAACTGAGCGGGTGAGGGGCTGCGTCAACCCGGAAAAGCGCAGCCCCGCCCCAGCTCTTGAGGCCCCGTGCGGGTGGGGCCTCAAGGCGGAGGGCGGCTCTCTAGGAGCCGTTCATGACAGCCGTATGGCTGAAAGGGGTCAGATATACCGCCGCAGCGAACGGGCCAGGTCGGTGGCGCCGCCACGCTTGACCTGGGGCTGGTAGGCGACGCGGGCGTGTTCGACGCAATAGACGCCTTCGGACGAACGCCGTCCGCAGAAGCTGAACTCGTTCGAGGACGGGTCGCCGATCGGCCATTTGCACATATGGGCGCCCAGGGTCATCACCGTGGCAGTGCCGGGCAGGTCGGGCATGGGGGCCGGAACCGACGGGGCCGGGATGGCGCGCGGCTGGACGGCTTCGATACGGCGGGGGGCCGAGGGCGCCTGGGTCGGCTGGGCCGGACGCGGACGCGCGGGGCGGAAGGTGGCACGCGCCGGCTGCGACGGAGCGGCCCGGCCCGACAGGCCCAGGCGATGCACCTTGCCGATGACGGCATTGCGGGTAACGCCACCGCCGAGCTGTTTGGCGATCTGGCTGGCCGACTGGCCTTCCAGCCAGAGCTTCTTCAGCGCACCGACGCGGTCTTCAGTCCAGCCTGCGGTCATAGCCCACCCTCCGGGTCTCGGATTCAATATATGGGGTCCAGACGTCCCTCCCGGGGCCTCGACCTACCACTAATCGTAAACGAGGTCCTAACAGACGCAAGATGTGCGAATCAGTCCGTCCACAGGAACCAGATGTAGGGGGGGGTTAACGGCGAGGAGGGATTAGGGATTGGGGATTGGGGATGAGGCTGAAGGGCGTGCGCGCGATCCGGCTTCACTGGTCGCCCCTCCCGATCCCTAATCCCCAATCCCCAATCCCTAATCCCTAATCCCTAATCCCTACCCTTGCATCCCGCCGCCGCCCGCCGCATCTCACCATCCATGACCGACCTGAGCACCGCCTCCACCACCCCCCAGCCGCGCAGCTATCCCGGGATCAACTGGATCGGCGTCCAGACCCTGTACCTGCGCGAGGTGCGGCGGTTCTGGAAGGTCGGGGCCCAGACGGTGGCCGGGCCGGTGGTGACCACCCTGCTGTACATGCTGGTGTTCGTGGTGGCCCTTCAGGGTGCCCGCCCGCCGCTGCATGGCACACCCTTCCCCGAGTTCGTGGCACCCGGACTGGTCATGATGGCCATGCTCAACAACGCCTTCGCCAATGCCTCCTCCAGCCTGATCCAGGCCAAGGTGATGAATACGGCGACCGACTTCCTGACCCCGCCGCTCAGCCCGCTGGAGCTGACCATCGGCTTTTCGCTGGGTGCCGCCACGCGGGGCCTTGTGGTCGGGATCGTGACCGCGGTCTGCGTCCTGCCCTTCGCCCGACTGGAGGTCGCCAACCCCGGTCTGATCCTGTGGTTCGGCCTGCTGGCCTGTCTGACCATGGGGATGCTGGGCGTACTGGCCGGCCTCTGGGCGCAGAAATTCGACCAGCTGGCCGCGGTGCAGAATTTCGTCATCATGCCGATGACCTTCCTGAGCGGCACCTTCTACCTGGTCGAGAACCTGCCCGAGCCGTTCGCGACGATCAGCCATTTCAACCCCTTCTTCTATCTGATCGACGGTTTCCGGGCCGGCTTCATCGGGACCGGCAACGCCGAGGGCAGTCTGCTGGTCGGGGTCATTCTGAGCGGCGTCCTGACCCTGGTCATGGCCGTGACCTGCTGGCTGGTGTTCCGCTCGGGCTGGCGACTGAAGACCTGACGCAGTTGTAAGGTGCGCGGGCCGCCGCGCCGCGCTAGCCATGACGCCTCGTCTCAAGGGGGTTCCATGCTGTTCCGTTCGCTTGCCGCCGCCGCGGCCCTGCTCGTCGCCTCCACGCCGGTCGGTGCCCAGGAGCTCGACCTGCGTGCCCAGGTCGCCGCCTTCGTCCAGCCGTCCAACGAAGCGCGCACTGCCGTTGCGGTCGCCCAGCTGCGCGCCGCCGGCTTCGAGCCGACCATCGAGACCTTCACCGGCGGCAATGCCCGCACCGGCGCGATGGAGGGCCGCAATGTTGTCGTCACCATCGGCGACGGCCCGCGCGAAATCCTGCTGACGGCTCACTATGATGCCGTGACTCTGCGCGACGGGACGATGTCGCACGGCGTGGTCGACAATGCCGCCTCCGTGGTCGGTCTCATCGAGGCGGCGAAGAGCCTGCGCGGCAAGACGCTGAACCACCGCATCCGCATCATTCTGTTCGACCAGGAGGAGCTGGGCCTGATCGGCGCGCGCAAATGGATCGAGGCGCACGGCCTGGCCAATGTTGCCGCCGTGGTGAACTCGGATGTCGCCGGATATGGCGACACCCTGATGTACGGCCAGAACAACGGCCCCCAGTCCGCCTTCGTTACCCGCGCCGTGCAGGAATTGTGCGCCGAGCGGGCCATGCAATGCGTCGGCTTTCCGGTCTATCCGCCGTCCGACGACCGCGCCTTCTCGGCCGCCGGCGCTCCGGTCGTGTCGCTGGGCTTCCAGGACCAGATCGGCGCCCACCAGATGTGGCTGGCCTTCAACGGCGGCGAGGCCAACGGCCTGGCCGAGGGCTTTATCCCCCAGGTCTTCCGTCTGATCCATTCGCCGGAAGACACGATGGACAAGGTCGATCCGGCGACGGTGGCGATGGCGGGTGCCACCTATGCGGCGCTGGTCAAGCGTCTGGACGCGCAACTGGCCGGTGTTGACTAACACCGTCCTCCGGCCGACAAGGCCTGACCCTTGTTTCAGCGGTCCCGGCGCTCACCAGCGGCGGGGCCGTCTCGCTTTTGGAGGCTTGTCCCGTGTCCACAGAACATCTGATGGGTGTCTACAACCGCGCGCCGCTGGAGGTGGATCGCGGTCAGGGCGCCCGTCTTTGGGGCAAGGACGGGACGGAATACCTCGACTGCGTCATGGGCATTTCGACCAATGCGCTCGGCCACGCCCATCCGGCCCTCGTCCAGGCGGTCAAGGACCAGGCCGAGAAGCTGTGGCACGTCTCCAACATCTTCAAGATCCCGGGGCAGGAAGCCCTCGCCGACGCCCTGTGCGAAAAGTCGTTCGCCGATGTCGTCTTCTTCACCAACTCGGGCACCGAGGCGGTCGAATGCGCGATCAAGACGGCCCGCCGCTATCATTTCGCCAACGGCCAGCCTGAGCGGATCGACATCTACGGCTTCGACGGCTCGTTCCACGGCCGCACCTACGGTGCCATCAATGCCGCCGCCAACCCCAGCTACACCAACGGTTTCGGTCCGCCGATGGAAGGCTTCCACCAGCTGGTCTTCGGCGACCATGAGGCCCTGAAGGCCGCTATCGCCAATCCGAACACCGCCGCCATCATCGTCGAGCCGGTTCAGGGCGAGGGCGGTTGCCGCGCCATTCCCGAGGTCTGCCTGCGCGGCCTGCGCGAGCTGTGCGACGAATACGGCGTCCTGGTCATCTTCGACGAGGTCCAGTGCGGCATGGGCCGGACCGGCAAGCTGTGGGCCCATGAATGGGGCGGCATGACCCCCGACATCATGGCCATCGCCAAGGCCCTGGGCGGCGGCTTCCCCGTGGGGGCCTGCCTGGCCACGTCCCGGGCGGCGACCGGCATGGTGGTCGGCGTCCACGGCTCGACCTTCGGCGGCAATCCGCTGGCCATGGCCGTCGGCGGTGCCGCGTTCGCCGAGATCTCGAAGCCCGAGACCCTGGCCCACGTCAATGAGATCGCCGGCTATCTGAAGCAGCAACTGCACGGGCTGAAGGAGCGCTTCCCCGATGTGATCGTCGAGGTGCGCGGCAAGGGCCTGCTGCTGGGCATGAAACTGGTCCCCAACAACCGCGAATTCATGGGCTGGGCCCGTGACGAGGCGCATCTGCTGATCGCCGGTGGCGGCGACAACCTGGTCCGCATCCTGCCGCCCCTGAACCTCACGCTGGACGAAGCCCGCGAGGCCATCGAGCGTCTCGAGAAGACCTGCGAGTTTGCCCGCACGAAGCTGGCCGCGGCCTGACCGGAGACCTGAAGATGGTCCGCCACTTCCTCGATATCCATCGGCTCGAAGCCGGGGATCTGCGCGCCATCCTCGATGACGCCCATGCCCGCAAGGCCGCCCGCAAGGGCTGGCCCAGGGGTCGTCCCGACGCCGACGCCCCGGCGAAGGATCGTGTGCTGGCGATGATCTTCGAGAAGAACTCCACCCGCACCCGCTTCAGCTTCGACGCCGCCATCCGCCAGCTGGGCGGGGCCTCGATCATCGCCAATGCCGGCGACATGCAGCTGGGCCGTGGTGAGCCGGTCGAGGATACGTCCCGCGTCCTGTCGCGCATGGTCGACGCCGTGATGATCCGCGCCAATGATCACGAGGATGTCGAACGCTTCGCCCGCGTCGCCACCGTGCCGGTGATCAACGGCCTGACCGACCGCTCCCACCCCTGCCAGATCCTGGCGGACATCATGACCATCGAGGAGCATCGCGGACCGATCGCCGGCAAGACGATCGCCTGGGTCGGGGACGGCAACAACGTCTGCCACAGCTTCATGCATGCAGCCCCGAAACTGGGCTTCCACCTGAATGTCGCCTGCCCGGCGGACTATCATCCGGACCTGCACGACCTGGCCCGGGGCGGCGATCACGTCACCCTGACCAGCGACCCGCGCGAGGCCGTTGCCGGGGCGGATGTGGTGGTCACCGACACCTGGGTGTCGATGGGTGACGGCGACTATGAGGCCCGGCTCGAGGCCTTTGAAGGCTATGGCGTCGATGCCGCCCTGATGGATCTTGCCGCGACCGACGCTGTCTTCCTGCACTGCCTCCCCGCCCACCGCGGCGAGGAGGTGACGGACGACGTCATCGACGGACCGAAGTCGCTGGTCTGGGACGAGGCTGAGAACCGCATCCATGCGCAAAAGGCCGTGCTGGCCTGGTGTTTCGCAGAGACATCCGGGGGCTAGGTTCCGGGGACCTGTCAGTACGTCCGCTGCGGTACGCCCAGCAGGGCTCCCAGGTGGACGGCGAGGACAAGGATCACCGCACCCGACAGCAGCATGATGAACCGCCACGGGATCATGCGCACGCCGCGCGTCAGGTCCCACGGCCGCGAGCCCCGCCAGCCGGCGAAGACAGCCAGGGCAAGGGTTGCGACGAGCAGGGCGAGCGTGAGGGACAGACTCATTCGCGCGAGGTGGTCCGTCTAGTGCCCGGACGCAAGGGCGAATTCCTTGCCGGGAGGTTAATCTTCATGGGTCGTTAACCACGTCGGCGCGAAATATTCAGCGGGTCGCGGCGCTTTCCACAGGAAGATGGAGGGACCGCTATATCTTGGGGTTAACGACGCGTTTACACCCATGATCTGGACGTCTAGCGTCCTTCAGGTGGGTCGGGAGTCGAATCAGTGAGCGCAGCCGCGGCGCCTTGGAGCGTGAAGGGTATCGAGCCCAAGGCGCGCGAGATCGCCAAGGACCTCGCCCGTCGCTCGGGCATGACGCTCGGCGAGTGGCTCAACACCATCATCTTGGAAGACGGCGACGATGAGGGAGGCGGCTTTACGCCCCTCTCACGCCGCCTCCATGCCGGCGACAGCATCGATCGCCGTGGCCGCAGCCGCCGGGTCGACGATGCCTACGGGTCCGGTGCCAGCCAAGACCAGCTGCACCGGCTCGGTGCCTCGATTGACGCCATCGCCGCCCGGCTGGAAGCGGCGGAGCGCCGGTCGACGATCGCCATCCAGGGGGTCGACCAGGCCGTCTCCGGCTTGGTGCGCCGGCTGGAAGGGCAGGACCAGACCGGCAAGACCTACGCTCGCCGCATCGATGATATCGCCGAGGAGCTGCGCGAGGGGCACAAACGCCTGCGCCGTTTCGAACAGGAGGTCGGGCCGCAAACCGCCGAGACCTTCGGCAAGGTCGAGACCACCATGGGGGCCCTGGCCGGCCGCCTCTACGACATCGAGGAGCGCCAGCGTTCTAGCGTGAACGAACTGCGCCACCGGATGGACGCAGTCGAGAAGGTCGCCGGGCCTGGCGTCGGCGCCGATCTGCTGGCCCAGGTCGGCCAGCGGCTCGATCAGGCCCAGGGGCGCACGGCCGAGGCCTTGCGTAGTCTGCAGGCGTCCTTCGCCGGGCTGGATCAGCGCCTTCGCGCGGCCGAGTCCCGGAGCGAGCCGGAGGGTGCCCGTGAGGCTGCCCGGTTCGAAAAGCTGGCGGAGACACTGAGCCGCCAGGTCGAGGGCAACCGTACCGAGATGATGCGGCGGCTCGACACCGCCGAGTCCGAAGGCCGGATGGACCGCATTGAGCGCGCGGTTCTGGCCATCGGCGATCAGGTCAAGACGTCCGAGGAGCGTTCGGCCAGGGCAGTCGAGGCCATGGGCCGCGAGGTCCTGCGCATCGCCCAGAACCTGAACGGCCGGGTCCAGTCCATCGAGGCCGAGACCCCGGCCCGCTTCGAGCAACTGAGCCGCAAGGTTGAGACCGACATGGGTCGCCTCGCCCAGGGCGTCGAACAGCGGCTGACGGCGACCGACGACCGCCATGCCATCGCGCTGGAGAAGCTGGGCGGCGAGATTACCCGGATTTCCGACCGCCTGAGCGAACGCATCGCCCAGTCCGAGCGACGCTCGCAGCAGGCGCTGGACGACATCGGCCGCCGCCTTGCCGACAGTTCCGCCCGTATCGAACAGGGCTATGACCGGGCCTCCGGCGAGCTGGCCGAGCGCATGCGGATGTCGGAGGAACGCACGGCGGCCCTGATCGCCGAGGCGCGCGACAACATCGAGCGCCGCGCCGAGCCGGTGGCTCCTGTCTCTGCCCCGGACCCCGACTGGCGCGCTGCGGCCTTCCCGGACCCGCCGTTCTCTGATGCGGTCTTTGACGATCCGATCTATGCCGAGCAGCAGGCCTGGTCCGCAGAGCTCGCACCGCCCGAACCCGCGCTGCGGACCGACAGCTTCCCGGGTCAGGCCGACGAGGTGCTGAGCGCCGACGCCATCTTCGACGCCGTCCTGCGGGGTCCACATGCCGATGAAGCGCCGGTGGCCGCATCGACTCCCTTCGGCAGCCGTCCTGCCGGGACAACGCCAACCGGGGAGATCGGGCTTCCTCCCCAGATTCCCGCCTTCACGCCGCCGCCATTCAACGCCGCTGCCCAGACTGCGCCGGTTCAGGTGCCTCCGGCACCGACGGCCTTCGGCCAGGGCTTCGGCGGTGCCGATGTCGCGGATGCCCTTGAAGCGACCACTCCGGAAGGCCTCGCTGCCGCCTTCGATGGTGGACTGGACGAGTTCGCCGGTGAGACCGACTTCGTCGATGCCCGCGCCCTGCGGGCGGCGGCGGCCCAGGGTCGCGCCTCATCGACCCGCCAAACCATTGACGCCGCGCGCGCCGCCATGGCGGCCCCGGTCGCGGAAGCCCCGGCCCGCTCGGGCTTCGGCCTGAAGCGCGGCGGCAAGTCCCGCCTGCAGGAACGGCTGGACAAACAGGCGGCAAAGGAAGGCGGCACGGTCCGCAAGGCCCTGGGGGCTTCGGCCATAGCCGTCCTGCTGACCGCCGGCGGTGCCTATGCGACCGGCCAGTTGACCGGCGCGGGCCTGACCCTCCCCGGATTGCCGGGTGCCGACTCTGCGACCCCGCTCGCGGCGCTCGCTGTCGTGCCGACCAAGGCTTCACCCGCTGATCTCGCGCGGGGAGAGGATCTTTACCAACAGGCCACGGCCAAGCTTGATGCCGAGGAGGCCGGTGGGCTCGACCTGCTCAAGGAAGCTGCCGCCACAGGCTATACGCCGGCCCAACTGCATCTGGCCGGCCTTTACCAGGATGGCGCCCGGGGGTTGCCGGTCAATCTGTCGGAGGCCCGGACCTGGGCGCGTCGGGCGGCGGAGGGCGGCGACGCCCGAGGCATGCATGCCTACGGCATGTATCTGTTCGACGGGGTCGGCGGAGGGCAGAACCGGGGCGAGGCGCTGGACTGGCTCAAGCGGGCGGCGGAACTGGGTCTGGTCGACAGCCAGTACAACGTCGCCAAACTCTATGAGACGGGTGACCAGGGGATCGAGGCCGACCTGACCGAAGCCTACAAATGGTATCTGATCGCGGCGCGCGCCGGCGATACCGATGCCCGGTCGGCGGTCGAGCGTCTGCAAACCTCACTCCCGGAGCCAGCCCGCGCGAAGGCCCGGACAGAGGCTGAGATTTTCGAGGTCGAACCACTCGCCTGAAGCGGGAGGAGCGAGCTTTTCTGGCGCATCGGGTGGCGGGTGTCGTCCGGTGAGTCTAGGACACAGTGACTTCCGCCGTCGCCTTTCCGGCGCCCAGCCTCAGTTTCAGCCGAAGGCGCGTCCTTTGGATATCTATCTGCCGATCGCCGAGGTTTCGGTGAACTGGCCGCTCCTGGTGCTACTGGGCGCGGTGGTCGGATTCGTGTCCGGACTGTTCGGGATCGGCGGCGGGTTCCTTATGGCCCCGATCCTGATCTTCATGGGCATACCGCCGGCGGTGGCGGTGGCCAGCCAGGCCAGCCACGTCGTCGCCTCCTCGACCTCGGGCGTCATCAGCTACACCAGCCAGAAGGCCGTAGACTACCGCATCGGCGGGGTCATGGCGCTGGGCGGGGTCGTCGGTGCGCTGCTGGGCGTTGAGCTGTTCCGCTACCTGCGTCTGCTCGGTCAGGCCGATATGGCGGTGGCGGTTTCCTATCTTCTGTTCCTCGGCACCATCGGGACCCTGATGCTCTACGAGAGCCTTGGCCAGATCCTGCGCCGGGTCCGCGGTGAGGTCCTGCCGCACCGGGAGCGCCGTCGGCCGATGTGGCTTTACGGCCTGCCCCTGAAAATGCGCTTCCCCCGTTCGGGCCTCTACATCAGCGCCATACCGCCCTTCGTTCTGGGTGGCTTTGCCGGCGTTCTTTCAGCCATCATGGGCGTTGGCGGCGGCTTTATCCTCGTGCCGGCCATGCTGTATGTGCTGCGGATGAAGGCCGGGGTGGTGGTTGGGACCAGCCTGTTCCAGATCATCATCGTCACGGCCATGACCACCATCCTGCAGGCCGGTCGCAACCAGACCGTCGATGTCGTCCTGTCCACCCTGCTCCTGGTCGGCGGTGTCATCGGTGCCCAGTACGGTGCCCGGTTTTCGGGCCGGTTCCGGCCGGATGTTCTCCGCGCCCTGCTCGGCCTGATCGTTCTGCTGGTCGGCATCCAGATGGGGCTGGAGCTGTTCGTGAGGCCGTCCGACCTGTTCGCCTTTGCCCCCGGAGTTCCGGAATGAGGGGGCCGGAATGATGCAGGCCCTTCCGCCGCCGCCTCCGGCCATAGTCGCGCCCGCACCGGAGCGATCCGCCGGGACCGTCCGTGACGTCCGCGTCGCTGCCGCCATGACCGATGCCCGGGTCATGATCGATTCCCGTTTCAGCGGGGCCTCGATCGTCCTGTACGGGGCCGTCTTCAATCCGACCGACCGGCCGGCCGATGTGGTGGTGGTGGTGCGTGGGCCTGACGGCCCGGTTCGTCTGGTCAAGAAGACCCGCCATCTGGGGTTCTGGCTCAACAGTCGACCGGTCGTGTTCGAGGGCGCGCCCGGCTTCTATATGACGGCTTCGACCCGGCCCCTGTCCGACATCGCCGACTTCGGCCAGTTGAGACGGCTCGGCGTCGGCGTCGATCACCTCCGGATCAATGCGCCACAGGAGAGCCGCACCGTCACCCGCTACGGCGTCCGCGACGTCGTCGTCAGCCGGCTGGGCGAGGACTATCTGGACTACCGTCGCGCCGTGATCCGGCTGCGTGAGGCGGCGGCCCTGTACAACACCGATCCGGACGGGGTGGAGTTCGTGGATACGGGCCTGTTCCGCGCCGAGCTGGACCTGCCTGCCGTCGCTCCTGTGGGCCAGTATTTCGCCGAGGTCTGGCTGTTCCAGGACGGCGAGCCGGTGTCGGTCTCGAACCTGACCCTGACCGTCGAAAAGGTCGGCATCGAACGCGACATCTACGAATTCGCCCACCGTCGGCCGTGGAGCTACGGGATCCTGGTCGTCCTGCTGGCCGCGTTCATGGGCTGGGGCGCGAGCCGGGTGTTCAGGCGGCAGTGAGCCTCACTGGACCGCGCATTGCACAAACAAAAAGGCCCCCCGCAGCTGCGGAGGGCCCCTTCAAATGGTGTTGCCGAAAACTCAGTCGCTTTCGCCGTCGTCGGTGATAGCGTTGATGATCAGAGCGCCGGCGACGATGCCGCCAATGGCGAGCAGCGGCAGCGGGATGGCAGCGAACTCGCTGGACTCACCAGCCTGGGCACCCACGCGGTCACCGATGCGGGCGGAAGCTTGGGTGGTGGCGGCGGCCTGGCCGGCGACGAGCAGCAGACCGACGGTCGTGGCGGCGATGATCTTCTTCATGTGAGTGTCCCCTATAATCTGAAGCTTTGGGTACTATAGCTCACAGTTGGAGGTGGCAAGGCCTTCTCCGTGACCCTTGGGCAACGGTTCGGGGGTAACGTCCGCCGCCAAGGCCCGCCATCCCACGCAGGCCTCGCGGGTGTTCCGGCGGAAGAGGGGCTCACTCCGCGGCCGCGAACTCGCTCAGTGCATCAATGACGGCCCGGTTCTGATCTTCGGTTCCGACGGTGATGCGCAGGCAGTCGGGGAGGCCGTATCCGCCGACGGGACGGACGATGATGCCCTTCGAATTCAGATAGTCATTGGCCGCCGCGGCATTGCGCGTTTCGTCCGGAAAGCGGACGAGGACGAAGTTTCCGGCCGAGGGAAAGACGTCGAAGCCGAAGCCCTTGATGGCCTGGGTCAGGCGCGGCCGCCAGGCCTGGACCAGATCGCGCGAGGCCTTCTGGTGCGCCGCGTCGCCGAGGGCGGCCACCGCCGCCTCGATGCCGGGTACCGAGACGTTGAACGGCAGGCGGATGCGGTCGACCGCCTCGCAGACCTTCAGCGGCGCATAGCCGAAACCGATGCGCAGGCCACCGAGGCCGTGGATCTTGGAGAAGGTGCGGGTGACGATGATGTTTTCCGCGTCGCGGGCGAGGGGGAAGCTGGTCTCCCAGTCCGGCTCGGCGACGAATTCGGCATAGGCCTCGTCGATGACCAGCAGGATGTGCGGCGGCAGGGCTGCGTGCAGGCGCCGGATTTCCTCGGCCGTATTGTAGCTGCCGGTCGGGTTGGACGGGCTGGAGACATAGACGATCCGGGTGCGGTCATCGACCTCGGCCAGGATGGCCTCGGGCGTCAGCCGGAATTCGGGCTCGGGGGCCAGTTTGACGGAGGCCTGGTTGGCCAGGGCACTGATGCGGTAGGCGAGGAAGCCGTATTTGCCGCTGACGATATTGTCGCCGGCGGTCAGATAGGTCTGGTTCAGCAGGGCGAAGACCTCGTCCGAGCCATTGCCGAAGATCAGCCGCTCGGGCTCCAGTCCGTGATGGTCCGCCACCGCGTCGCGCAGCTTCATCGCCCGGCCGTCCGGGTACATGTGAATGTTGCCGACAGCGGCGGCATAGGCCTCGCGCGCCTTTCCGCCGGCACCCAGGGCGTTCTCGTTGGACGAAAGCTTCATCGGCTCGGCCACGCCCTCGATGCGCGACTTGCCGCCGACATAGGGAGCGATGTCGAGGATGCCGGGCTTGGGCGCAGGATTCTGGGGCGCGGGCGCGTCGGTCATGGGGCGGTCCTGGAGATCAAAACTGGGGGGCGGCGCCGATGACGCCGGAAAGGCTGCCGGGCGCAGATGCGAGCCGCCCGTCCTCGGCCTGCACATAGCCCGCGAGCATGAACAGCTTCAAGCCGCCCGCCGCGATCAGCGGACTGGCGGCCAGGCCGGCGGCACCGAGGGTCTCGACGATCCGGGCATCGGGAGCCTGGCTGTCGGTGGCCCAGAAGGTACGGTCGTCGCCGGTCGGGCCGGGTTCTGTACGCTGCACCAGCAGGGCGCGGGGCAGGCTGTGGCGATCATCGGGCAGGGCGGCGACGACGCGGAGGGCCGTTTCCGCCAGTAGCCGGCCCCACCAGGCCTTGCCCGGCGTCAGGTCCAGCAGGGCGCGCGATCCGTCGCGGACGGCGGCCAGCGCCTGTTCGGGTTCGGCGGCCGCGCGGGCGGTCAGGCCGAAGCGGTCGGCGGCCAGGGTCTGGCTGGCGGCCCCCCAGACGACCAGCGGGGCACCGCTCGCCGCGTCGATCCGCCCCAGCACCACTCGCATCGCGGCGGCCGCGGCGGGCGACAGGTCCTCAAGCAGGGCGCGCAGGGCGATGGCGTCGGCATCCGGCGAGGGGCGAGGGCCGGCGGCGAGCCGCAGACGAACCGCCTCCGCCACCGCGCGATCCAGCGACAGCCGTTCGATGTCGGCTTCAGGCTCGACGAGCATCAGAACAGCCGCGGGGCGGGAGCCAGGGCGAAGGGCCCCAGCCAGGTGCGGCCGTCGCGGAACTGCACCACCAGATCGACGGGCCGCTCGCCTGTGGCGCCCGTAGCCGCCGCCGCGTCCGCCGCGCCCGGGCGGTTGACCGCGCCGGACCGGGATCCGGCCAGGCCGGCGATGGCTGCCATCGGCTGTTCCGCGGTCAGTGCCAGCGCGCCCTGGAGCCGGCCGTCAGGCCCGGCCGCGAGCGTGTCGCTGGAGATCAGGGCGATGCTGTCCCCGGCCTTCAACAGGCCCCGGACGGCGGTGAAGCGTCCGCCGGCCGCGGTCCAGGCGGCGAAGACGCCCGCTGAATTCATGCCCTGCAGACGGCTGGCCCCGACGATGGTGCCCTCGACCTCGGCGCTGAGCATGCCCTGGCGTGTGGCCCCTTCGACCGGCCCGCCCGGACGACCGCGCGCGTCGATCAGGCGGAACAGTACGTCCAGTTCGTCGGTCGAGGCCTTGCCGTCGGTCAGGTGCGGGCGGGTCTCCAGCTGGATCCTTTCAGCCGAGGCGATGGGAAACGGTTCGGCACCCTCAAGCGCGGTGAAGGTCGGGCGGATCATCTCGGCCCTGAGGTCAGGAAAGCGGTCACCCAGGCGGCTGATGCTGAAGCGCAGGCCATCGCCGCCGATGGCGATACGACCCTTCTCCACCCGCGTCAGGGTCAGGCCATCGGGAGCCACGACGACCCAGTGGTCAGGATTCCAGGCACTGGCCTCGGCCACCAGTTCGGGGGCCGCGACGCCGTGGCCGGAGGGGGCGAGGATGTCAGTCTGGGGGATGGAGACCCGCGTCCGGAACGGCCAGCCGGTGGTGCGCACCGGCGCGTGGGAGATGGTCCAGCCGTCCTGTTTCAGGGTCTCGACCTGGGCCGCCAGCCGGGTCTCGACCTGATCGGTCAGCCAGAACCACCAGCCGGTCCAGACGGCCAGCAGCAGGCCGACGATCATGAAGGGCACGGCGAGGCCGCGGCGGGAGTGGTGGGGGGCGGTATCGGTCATCTGGGCACCGTCTAGTCCGGCTTGAGGAAACCGCCAACCAGTTCCACCGCCTCGGCCAGACCCATGCGCTGGACCTCGGTTCCCGGCGGCAGGCTGGCGAACAGCCGGGTCGGGGCGGCGGCGTCGAGCATGACGAAGACGCCCTTGTCGTCGGCCCTCCGGATCAACCGGCCGAAGGCCTGGGCCATCTTCGCCCGGGCCAGGGCGTCATCGAAATTGCGGCCTCCGGCACCCTCGCCGCCGAAGCGCAGGCGCCGCGCCTTGTGCAGCAGGTCGGGGCGCGGCCAGGGCACCCGGTCGAAGGCGAGGATGCGCAGCGATCGACCCGGCACATCGACCCCGTCACGTACGGCATCGGTGCCCAGCAGGCAGGAATCCTGTTCGGCGCGGAACACATCGACCAGCGCCCCGACCTCGAGTGGATCGACGTGCTGGGCGTAGAGGGGGATGCCCGCTTTCGCCAGATCGGGCCCCAGCCGCTCATAGACCGCCTTCAGCCGGCGGATGGCGGTGAACAGGCCCAGGCCCCCTCCGCCCGCCGCGAGGAACAGCTCACGCATGGCCGCCGCCGTCTGGCGGGTGTCGTCCTTGATCAGGTCGTTGACGACGATGACCCGGGCGTTGGCGGCATAGTCGAACGGGCTCTCGACCTTGAGGGTCCGGGCCGGCTCGATCAGCCGGGCCGAGCCGGTGCGCAGCCGGGCCATGTCGAAGGGATCGTCCGCATTCGGATCGGACAGGGTGGCACTGGTCACCAGCACGCCGTGGGCGGGCATGATCACCGCGGCCTCAAGCGGCACCGTCGGGTCGATCCAGTGGCGGCGCAGGGCCACGTCCATGATGCGGCCGAAGGCGGCCTCGGCCGACAGCCAGTCGAGGAAGTCCGGGTCGGGCTCGTCTGATGATACCTCGAGCGCGGCCAGCATTGAGCGCCAGCCGGGCAGGGTCATGCGGGCGCGGCGGTCGAGGCCACGCAGGGCCCCCTCGATCCGCGCCCGCGACGCGCCGTCCAGATCGGCCGCCTCGTCGTCGAGGATGTCCTCCAGATGGCGGGACAGGGCCAGCAGCGGCGCCTCCACGGCGGCCAGCGCCTGGGCGGCCTCGCGGGCGGCCTCGAGCACCGGCTCGGTGACGGGGCGCAGGGAGCATTCCATGCCGAATTCAATGCCGCTGCCGGACGCATTCTCACTGGTCCGTGCACGGAGCTGCTCGAGTGCCGCGAGCAGAAACCGCTCGATCGGCCCGACCGGATTGACCTCGCCCGAGGCCGGGGCGATGCGGCCGGACACGCCCTCGCCCGGCAGCTGGGCGGCGGCTCGAACGGCGTCCTGCAGCGCCTTGGTCGCCGCCTCATTGTCCGCGCACAGGTCGCCAAGCCGCTGTTCCAGACCGCGCCCCCGCCGGCCGCGACCCTCGGGTCCGCGCAGCCAGCGGCGCAGTTCGGCGGCCTCCTGACCGGACAGACAGGCCGAGAAGGCGCTGTCGGCCGCGTCGAACAGATGGTGCCCCTCGTCGAAGACGATCCTTTTCAGCGCCGCCGTCTCGCCGTCCTGTTTCAGGCCGCGCGCCGAACGGGCCCCGTCAAAGGCGGCCTGGGTCATGACGAGGGCGTGGTTGGCGACGACGAGGTCCGCGCGGCGGCTGGCGCGGATGGTCTTTTCGACGAAACAGGTGCGGTAGTGGGGGCAGGCGGCGTGAACGCATTCGCCGCGCCGGTCGACCAGATTGGCCGCGCTGGCCTGATGGCTCGGCCCTGTCGCGAACAGGCCGGGCAGCCAGCCGGGATAGTCGCCGCCGGTCATGTCGCCATCTCGGCTGTGCATGGCCCAGCGACTGACCAGGGCCATGCCGACCAGGTCGCCGTTCCCCAGCTGGGCCGCCTGCACCATCTCCTGCAGGTTCAGCAGGCAGAGGTAGTTTTCCCGCCCCTTGCGGACGACGGTCTTCTTCCTGCGCTCGGCCGGGTCGGGCCAGAGGGCGGCGCTCTCGCGGTCGATTTGCCGCTGCAGGGCGCGGGTATAGGTCGAGACCCAGGCCGCCCCCTGATTGCGCTCGGCCCACAGGCTGGCGGGCGCGAGATAGCCCAGGGTCTTGCCCGTGCCCGTGCCGGCCTCGGCCAAGAGGAAGCGGGGCCGACCCTCCTCATTGCGCGGCGAAAAGGCGTAGGCGGCCTCGGCGGCATAGTCGGACTGGGTCGGCCGGGTCTCGTCAAGGCCGGATGCCTGAAGCAGTTTCTCCAGCCGGATACGCGCGCTCTCGCTGTCGACGGGGGCTGAGCCGGCCTCGCCGCGCGGGGCCTCGTCCTCCCATTCGGGCAGGCGCGACCAGACGTCGAGCCCGCTTCCGCGATGGTTGCGGTCGCGGACGGGTTGATGCTGCAGGGCCCCCGTGACCCGCCAGGCCCAGGACCAGCCGGCACGGCCGAGGGTCTCGGCCAGGGTGAAGGCGGCCTCCCGGTCCGGATAGGTCGGGTCGGCCAGTTCGCGGAGCAGGCCATCGGCGGCGTGGCGCAAGGCCCCGGCCTGGGCCTCTGCCCCCCGGGGCTCGCTCATCCCCATGGCAAGGGCCAGGCCGCTGGGCGAGGGGGCGCAGAAGCGGGCGGGCCGGACGAAGGCGAACAGCTCCAGCACGTCCAGCATCTCGGCCGAACGGGCCGGCGGGGCGATGCCGAGGCGGCGGGCGGTCAGGCTGGCGTGGGCGACCATGACCGGGGCGGTGGTGAAGGCCCCCTCGGCCGCGCCTCGCCCGATCTTTCGCGGTCCCTCGCCATCGCAGATCGCGCCTGCACCCGGCGGAACGGCGAGCGCCGGCGGCAGGGCCAGCCAGGGCTCGGTGCCGGTGAGGGCTGCGGCGGAAGTGAGGGAGTCGGTGGACACGGCTGATAGATAGCGGTTCGGCACGTGAAACGGAACGGGAACATGCTATAGGCGCAGGGTGACGCCTCCGCCCGCCTCCACAACCCTTCCCCCCCTCTTCGCCGACTGGTTCGCGCGGCGCGGCTGGTCGCCGCGTAGGCACCAGCTGGAGATGATCGCGGCCGCCGAAGCCGGGTCGCACGCCCTGCTGGTGGCACCGACCGGGGGCGGCAAGACTCTGGCGGGGTTCCTCCCGTCGCTGGTCGAGCTGGCCGAGCGCGGGCCGCGGCCGGCGTTCGGGCCGGGGTCGGGGGTCCACACCCTGTATCTGTCGCCGCTGAAGGCCCTGACGACGGATGTCGAGCGCAATCTGATGACGCCGATCCGCGAGATCGGGCTGAACATCCATGTCGAGAGCCGCACGGGCGACACCAAACAATCCAAGAAGCAGCGGCAGCGGGACAACCCGCCGGACATTCTTCTGACCACCCCCGAACAGCTGGCCCTGTTCTGCGCATGGGACGGCGCGCGCGACTATTTCGCCGACCTGAAATGCGTCGTGCTGGATGAGGTGCATGCGATCTGGAGCGGCAAGCGCGGCGATCTGCTGTCGCTCGGTCTGGGGCGGCTGCAACAGTTCGCCCCGGCCATGCGGCGGGTGGCCCTGAGCGCGACGGTGGACGATCCGGAGATGATTGCGGGGTGGCTGAGGCCTGGTATTCCTCCCCCAACGGGGGAGGGGGACCGCGCAGCGGTGGAGGGGCCCGACCCCCCTCACCATGCTTCGCATGGTCCCCTCCCCCCGATGGGGGGAGACCAGGTGGTGATCGTCCGCGGCGACCCCGGCGCCCCGCCGGTGATCGACGTCCTCGTGAGCGAAGGCCGGGTGCCGTGGGCCGGTCACACGGGCCAGCACGCCATCCCCGAGGTCTATGAGGCGCTGAAACGCTCGGGGATGACCCTGATCTTCGTCAACACCCGCTGGCAGGCCGAGTTCGTCTTCCAGTCGCTGTGGGCGATCAATGAGGACGACCTGCCGATCGCCCTGCATCACGGCTCGCTGGCGGCGGAGCAGAGGCGCAAGGTCGAGGCGGCGATGGCGCGGGGTGACCTCAGGGCCGTGGTCTGCACCTCGACGCTCGATCTCGGCATCGACTGGGGCGATGTCGATCTGGTGATCCAGATGGCGGCCCCCAAGGGATCGTCGCGGCTGGTTCAGCGGATCGGCCGGGCCAATCACCGGCTGGATGAGCCTTCACGCGCCCTGATGGTCCCGGCCAGCCGGTTCGAGATGCTGGAATGCCAGGCCGCGCGCGAGGCCGTGGCCGCGAACGCCTTCGACTGGGAGCCAGTGCATACGGGCACGCTCGATACCCTCGCCCAGCACGTCATGGGCTGTGCCTGTTCCGAGCCGTTCGCACTGGATGATCTGTATACGGAGATCATCGGCTGCGGCCCCTATCGCGGCCTGACGTATGAACAGTTCGAGGCGGTGGTCGATCTGGTCGCCACGGGCGGCTATGCGCTGCGCACTTATGAGCGGTTCGCCCGGATCGTGCGGACGCGGGACGGCCGATGGACCGTCCGCAATGCCCAGACGGCCCAGCGCCACCGGATGAATGTCGGGACCATCGTGGCGGCCGCGACCCTGAATGTCCGTGTCGCCTCCCGGCGAGGGGGCGCGTCGAAACAGCTGACTGGCGGGCGCAAGATCGGTGAGGCCGAGGAACACTATTTCGAACAGATGTCGCCCGGCGACACCTTTGTCTTCGCCGGTCAGGTCTGGGCCTTCCAGGGCATCAACGGCATGGACGCCCTGGTCACCCAGGCGATCGACAAGGACCCGAAGATCCCGTCCTGGGGCGGCAACAAATTTCCCATGTCCACTTCGCTGGCGGATCGGGTGCGGACCATGATCCAGGACCGCGACCACTGGCGCGTCCTGCCGCCTGATGTGCAGGAATGGCTGGAGATGCAGGCGGCGCGCTCGGCCATCCCAGATGCCGGGACACTGCTCGTCGAGACCTTTGCGCGCGGCAACAGGCATTATCTGATCGCCTATCCGTTCGAGGGCGGGCTGGCGCATGCGACCCTGTGCATGCTGCTGACGCGACGGCTGGACCGGCTCGGGGTCGGGCCGCTGGGCTTTGTCTGCACCGACTATTCGCTGGCCATCTGGTCGATCAAGCCGATGGACGGGATCGACCTCGACGCCCTGTTCGAGCCCGACATGCTGGGCGACGATCTGGAGAGCTGGCTGGCCGAGAGCTTCATGATGAAGCGCAGTTTCCGCAACTGCGCCCTGATCTCGGGCCTGATCGAGAAGCGGCAGCCGGGTAATGAGAAGACCGGGCGGCAGGTGACCTTTTCGACGGACCTGATCTACGACGTGCTGCGCCGCCACCAGCCCGATCACCTGCTGCTGCAGACCGCCCGCGCCGATGCCGCTGCGGGCCTGCTGGATGTGGCGCGGCTGGGCCAGTTGCTGACGCGGATCCAGGGCCAGATCCGGCATATGCCACTGGAGCGGCCCTCGCCCTTCTGCGTGCCGGTCCTGGTCCAGATCGGGCGCGAGCGGGTCGGCGGCGGGCAGGCGGCGGAGATGATCCTCGACGCCTCGGGCTGCAGTTTCGACGAAGACACCCTGATCGCCGAGGTGATGGCGGATGCGCCGCCCCAACCGGCGAGGGCGGAATGAACGCGGCCCTCAGACAGACCCTCTCCCCCGCCCGCTGCCCCAGCGGCGGTCTGCGCGTCCTCATCGAGGGCGAGCCCTGTGTGCTGCGCTGTTCCGGCGCGCTTTGGGTGCTGGACCACCGCACCCTGATCGCCGCCGACCTGCATCTGGAGAAGGGCTCGGCCTTCGCTGCCCGCGGCCAGATGCTGCCGCCCTATGACAGCCGCGCGACGCTGGACCGGCTCGAGGCCGAGATCGAGGCGCTGCAGCCGGCGACGGTGGTCCTGCTCGGCGACAGTTTCCACGATGCAGCCTCGGTGGACCGGATGGCGACGGACGACCGGGCGCGGCTGAACCGGCTGGCGTCAGGCCGCGACTGGATCTGGCTGGAGGGCAACCACGACCTGGTGGCGCTGGCCGGCACCATGGACGATCTGGTCGGCGAGGTTGTCGAGACCATGGCGCTGGGCGCACTGCGCCTGATCCACGAGCCCCAGCCGGGCCTGCAACCGGGCGAGATCGCGGGCCACCTGCATCCGGCGGCGCGGGTGGCGGCGCATGGGCGGGGCGTGCGGAGGCCGTGTTTCGTGACGGACGGCCGGCGCGCGGTGCTGCCGGCCTTCGGGGCGTTCACGGGTGGGCTTGATGTGCGGGATCCCGCGATCGCGGGCCTGTTCGCAGAGCCGCCTATGGCTGCGGCGTTGGGACGGGACCGGGTACACGCACTGGCGTGGGAGACGTTGCGGTAGGCTCGTTCACCAGCAGCGCCCCCGACGCCCCCTCCAGCCGCTCTTCCAGCACCGCCATGAAGGCGTCCCGCTTCAGCCCTGCCGGGATGGCCGGCAGGAACTCATAGACCACCGTCCCCGGATAGCGCCGGAAGCCGTGCGCCGGCCAGTGGACGCCGGAGTTGGTGGCCATCGGGGTGCAGGGGCAGTCGAGGTCGCGGTAGAGGGCGGCGATGCCGGGCTTGTAGTCGGGGGCCGCGCCGACCGGGGCGCGGGTGCCTTCGGGGAAGATCAGCATCTGACGGCCCTCGGCGAAGCGGAGGCGCGCCTGCCGGACCATGTCCTTCAGCGCCTTGGAATGGGCCGAGCGGTCGACGGCGATCATCTTCGTCTTGACCGCGAACCAGCCGAAGAAGGGCAGGGGTGCCAGTTCCTTCTTCATGATGAAACAGTTGTCCGGCAGGACCGCGAAGGGGGCGATGACGTCGAGCATCGACTGGTGCTTGCCGGCGATCAGGCAGGCGCCGACCGGCATGTGCTCGACGCCCCGGAACTCGACCTTGACCCCGGCGATCCAGCGCAGGCCGAACAGGGTGAATTTCGACCAGTGGCGGATCACCCACATGGCCGGCCGGTAGGGCATGAGCAGGGCCGGCGACAGGCCGACGGCGAACAGGACCATCGACAGATAGAGCCAGGCCACAAAGGCCAGCGAACGGAGCCATGTCACGTCAGGCGGCCTTCTCTGCCACGGGTTCGTCCGTGGCCGGACGATCGATGCCGCCGACCATGGCGCGGGCCAGGGCGGCGAGGTATTTCATGTATTCAAGCGTCATCCGGCGGGCGGTGACGGCGGCCTTCCACCAGCGGGAATTGTCCAGCGAGGGCGTCTCGACGGCATAGGGGGTCAGTTCGATCCCCGGGGCCGCCGCGCGGATCTCGGTCAGGGCCCGGGGCATGTGATAGTCCGAGGTCACCACGATCAGGCTGTCATAGTCCTTGGCCTCGGCCCAGGCGGCGATCTCCTGGGCATTGCCGATGGTGTCCTCGGCCTCGAAACCCAGGTCGACACAGCAGTTGAACAGCCGGTTCGAGCCGGGGGTCAGGGCGCGGAGCTCCTGGCGGCGGACCTCGCGGTTGACGCCGGAGATCAGCACCCGCCGGCCCTTGCCCTCTTCCAGCAGGCGGATGGCGGCATTGACCCGTTCGGCCGAGGGGCCGGTCAGGGCGACGATGGCGTCGGCGCGGGCCGGCTCGGGCGCGGGCGTGAAACCACGCACGCGATCGGCGAAGGCGAACAGGCCGATCAGCCAGATCAGCACCAGAGTGGCGATGAAGGTCAGAAACTTCATGTCCCGAACCTAGTGACCCCGCTTCAGCCGCGCCAGAGCGGTGAATCGCGCCGCCACAATCGCCACCGTAGCCGCCAGCAGGGGGCATGGCGAGAGGATCAGCAGGTCGCTCCAGGCCAGCGGCAGGGCGGGGGTCACCCCTTCCGCGCCGCCGAGGAAGCGCAGCCCCCCCACCAACAGCATGGCAACCCCTGCCCCGACGGCCCCGGCCCCGGCGGCCAGCAGGCCGAAGCGGAGCTGAAACAGGCCGGCGATGGTGCTGTCGGAGGCCCCGTTCAGGCTCAAGGTGCTGATCACCCCCGCCTGCGCCGCCATCCCCGCCCGGGTGGCGTAGGCAACGGCCGCGCCTGCCGCCCCGGCGGTGAGCAGGAAGGCGGCGGCGGCCAGAAGGGTGATCAGGCCTGCCGACCGCTCGACCTCTCCGCGCCACAGGCTGTGGTCGTCGACCGTCGCGTCCAGCCCGGCCTCGGCCATGGCCCGGCCCAGGGTGACGGCGCTGGCGGGGGCGGCCGGGTCCAGCCGCACGGTGACCAGATAGGGGATGGGCAGGTCGGGCAGGACGGCGTCGCCGACCCAGGGGCGCAGCAGGGCCTCGGCGGTCTCCCGGTCCATGGCCTCGGCCTCGTCGACGCCCTCGACCCCGGCCAGGGTCTGGGCGGCGCGGGCGGCGGCCTCTGCCCCCGTCTCTCCGACGCGCGGCCGCACCTGCACCGTGGCCTCGGCCCGCAGCTGACGCGCCCAGCCGTGGGCGGCGCGATCGGCCGAGACCGCCCCGACCGCCGACAGACAGGCGAGGAAGCACAGGACGGCGATCAGGCCCGCCAGCCAGGCCTCGCCGCCTGTGTCACGCGGCAGCAGGGACGGGCGTGTGTTGAACAGGCGGCCGATCATGATCCGCCTCCGGTCACCCGTCCGCCTTCGAGCCTCAGGACGGTCGCACCCGACCGTCTGGCGAGGGATTCGTCATGGCTGGCGATCAGCACCGTGGTCCCCAGCCGGTTGAGCGACTGGAACAGCTTCAACAGCCGCTCACCCATCTTTGCATCGACGTTGCCGGTCGGTTCGTCGGCCAGGATCAGTTCGGGTTTGGTGACCACGGCGCGGGCGATGGCCAGCCGCTGCTTCTCGCCACCCGAGAAGGAGGGCGGGGCGTCGTCCATCCGGTCGCCGAGCCCGACCCAGTCCAGCATCTCCTCGACGTCGCCGGCATAGTCGTCCGCCTTGCGGCCGGCCAGCCGCAGAGGCAGGGCGACATTGTCGAAGGCGGACAGGTGATCCAGCAGGCGGAAATCCTGGAACACCACCCCCATCCGGCGGCGGAAGGCGGGCAGGTCGCGGCGCGGGGCCATGGTGGCGTCCTCGCCGAACAGGTGCAGGGTTCCCACGGTCGGATGCTCGGCCAGGGTCAGCAGTTTCAGCAGGGTCGATTTGCCCGCCCCTGATGCCCCGGTAAGGAAGTGGAAAGAGCCGGCTGGCAAGGTAAGGCTAACGTCCCGCAGCGCGCGGTGCGTCGCCGAATAGCCGAAACCCACGCCAGAGAGGCGGACGGTGTCGGACGCGGCGTCGGATTGGTAAGCGCGGCGGGGTTGGACGGACATGAATTTCGGGTCAGGACGCGGCCAGGCCGCGACGGGGGGGGGCGAACAGCTCCGCAGTCAGCGCACATGATACTGACCTGCCCGTCCTGCGCCACCAGCTATTTCACCCCGGATGAGGCGATCGGGGCCAGTGGACGGACCGTGCGTTGCAAGTCGTGCCGCCACACCTGGCGCGCGACCCTGGACGAGCCGCTGGAACTGGACCGCTCCTCGACGCCGGGCGAGCCCGTCAGCTTCGGCCGTCGTGAGGAGCCCGAACCGGAACCCGAATCACTGGCCGAGACGCCCGCGCCCGAATTGCCCAAGGCCTTCCGCGCCCGGGCCGAACAGCAGCGCCGGCTGCGCCGCGCCGCGACCCATGGTGTGGTCTGGGCCGGTATCGCCTCCGGCTTCGCGGCTCTGCTGGGCTCGGCCTGGCTGTTCCGGGTCGAGGTGGTCGAGATGGCCCCCCGTGCCGCCGCCGCCTATGCCGCCATCGGCCTGACCGTGAACCCGACCGGGCTGGATTTCGAGGCGGTCAGCGCCAAACCCCTGCCCAACGACCCGGGCAAGGTGATCGTCTCCGGCGCGCTCAGGAATGTCCGCGACAACGAACGCATTGCCCCGCCGGTCCGGGTCGCCCTGCTGGACGCCCACGGTGCCGAGATCGGTCACGCCGTCATCCGCATCGACGCCGCCCCGGTGCTGCCGGGCAAGGTCCAGGGCTTTGCCGTGGTGATTCCCGATCCGGGCGCGCGCGGCCAGGGCGTCGGCGTTGCCTTCGTGCTGGATGACGACTCGGGCGAGGCGACCCCGCATCCGGCTCCTGTCCATGCCGACACCCGCCGTCCCCCGGCGGCTCCGGCCCACCCTGCAGCCCATGCGCCCTCCCATGAGGCCCCCGCGCCGCCGCCTGGGGCAGCCGCCGATGCGGACGGCGGGTTGCGCCCCGCCCTGACACCCGGTGGTCCGCCGCCGCCGGAGATGCACCCGATCGACGCCGTGCCGGTGGTGGACACCCACCGGTAAGAGGCGGTATCCGCCTCGCATGGCTGACACCCCCCCAAAGCCCACCGTCCTGCTCCCCGAAGCCGAGGTTCAGCGCATCGTCGCCGACCTCGCGGCCCAGATCGCCCCGGTGATCGACGATGAGACGGTCGCGGCCGTGCTGCTGACCGGCGGCCTGTGGTTCGCCGCCGACCTGACCCGGGCCCTGTCGCGAATCGGCCGCAACGTCCGCTTCGACGCCCTGTGGCTGGCCTCCTATGGCGACGGGAAGGAAAGCCGGGGCCGGATCGACATCTATGCGGACTTCCAGCGCTCGATCGAGGGGCGCCGGGTGCTGATCATCGATGACGTCTTCGACACCGGCCTGTCGCTGGCCGAGGCGGTGCGGATCGCCCGGGAGAAGGGGGCATCGGAGGTGCTGACCGTGGTCTTTGCGAAAAAGCCCTGGCCCTTGCCGCGCGCGCCCGAACCCGACTTCGTCGGCTGGGAGGCCCCGAACCGGTTCCTGGTCGGCTACGGACTGGACCACGCGGGCGCCCTGCGTGGGCTGCCGGACGTTTGTGCGCTGGACTAGAGCCAGCTCGCCCTCGGCTCCCGATCCAGCATCTCGTCATAGGTCGGCCGCGCCCTGACCACAGCCCAGCGATCGCCGTCCACCAGCACCTCCGGGACCAGCGGCCGCGAATTGTACTCGCTGGCCAGCACCGCCCCATAGGCCCCCGCCCCCATGAAGGCGACCAGGTCGCCGGCCTGCATCGGCGGCAGCAGCCGGTCGCGGGCGAAGATGTCGGTGGATTCGCAGATCGGGCCGACGAGGTCATACGGGCGCCGCTCGCCCTCGCGCGGCTGCACCGGGACCAGATCGTGGAAGGCGTCATACAGGGCCGGGCGCATGAGGTCGTTCATGCCCGCGTCCAGCACCAGGAAGCGTCGGCCGTCAGCCCGTTCATTGACCTGGATCACCCGGCTCAGCAGCACCCCGGCGTTGGCGGCCAGCAGCCGGCCGGGCTCGAACGCCGCCTCGACCTCCAGCCCGTCCAGCACGCGGGCCGCCATGGCGACATAGGCCTCGATCGACGGCAGGTCCGACTGGCCGTGATAGGGCACGCCCAGTCCGCCGCCGAGGTCCAGTCGGGACACGGAGAGCCCGGCGGCGCGCAGCTCGAGGGTCATGGTCCGCAGGGCCCGGAAGGCGGCCTCCAGCGGCTCCAGCGTCGTGATCTGGCTGCCGATGTGACAGGCCAGGCCGACGGGGGTCACATGGGGCGACAGGCTGGCGCGGGCGTAGAGGGCATGCGCCTCGTCCGCCGGCACGCCGAACTTGTCCGTCGCCCCGCCGGTGGTGATCCGGGCATGGCCGCCGGCACCGACCGAGGGGTTCACCCGGATGGCAATCCCGGGGGCCGCGCCCCTTGATTCCGCCAGCGCGATCAGCCGGTCCAGCTCCACCGCGCTCTCGACATTGATCTGGCGGACGCCGGTCTCGATGGCGAAGGCCAGTTCAGCGTCGGTCTTGCCCACGCCGGAGAAGATGATGCGGCTCGCCGATATCCCGGCCCTGAGCGCCCGCCGGATCTCGCCCTCGGAGACCGTGTCTGCCCCGCAGCCCAGCCGGGCCAGGGTAGCCAGCACGGACAGATTCGAATTGGCCTTCACCGCAAAGGCGATCAGCGCGTCTCCCAGCGCCGCCGGCTGGGCCGCAACAGCCTCGGCCAGCAGGCCGTAATGCCGGGTCAGGGTTGCCGTCGAATAGACATAGGCGGGGGTGCCGACCGCATTGGCGAGCGCCTCCAGCGACACGCCCTCGGCCTGAAGCGCGCCGTTGATCCGGTCGAAATGGTGCAAGCGAACCCTAGCCGGGGTTGGAGCCCGAACCGCCGTAGGGGTTCGAGCTGGGGCCGCCGTCGATCGGCATCTGGCTGGGCGGGCGATTGACCGTGGCGGGCTCGGGCAGGTTGCGGGCCCGCTCGTCACGCATGCCGCGTTCGGTCTCCTTGACCGGCGGGGCGTCGAGGTCGGCCATACGGCCACAGCCGGCAGCGGAGACGGCGATCAGGGCGGCAGCGCCCGCAAGCACGATCTTCTTCATCCCAAACCCCTTACGCGAGACGCGTCTTCCACTCGACAATGCGCGCGCGGACCTGTTCCGGCGCCGTGCCCCCGAAACTCTGGCGGCTGGCACAGGAAGCCTCAGGGGTGAGCACCTTGTAAACCGCTTCCGTCACGCCGGGCTCCAGGGACTGCAGTTCGGCCAGCGGGAGTTGCGACAAATCCACGTTCAGGGCCTCGGCCCGCTTCACCGCCGCGCCAGTGACATGGTGCGCCTTGCGGAACGGCAGGTTCAGTTCGCGCACCAGCCAGTCGGCCAGGTCGGTGGCCGTCGAGAAACCCGATCCCGCCACAGCGCGCATCCGCTCGGTGTTCGGCTGCAGGGCCGAGACCATGGCGGTCATGGCTCCCAGGGCCAGGGTCAGGGCGTCGAAGGCCTCGAACACCGGCGGCTTGTCCTCCTGCATGTCCTTGGAATAGGCCAGCGGCAGACCCTTCATCACCGTCGACAGGGCCACCAGCGAGCCCATGATCCGGCCGGTCTTGGCCCGGACCAGTTCGGCGGCGTCGGGATTGCGCTTCTGCGGCATGATCGAACTGCCGGTGGTCAGGTCGTCGGGCAGGGTCACGAAGCCGAACTGCGGCGTCATCCAGATGACGATCTCCTCGGCCAGCCGCGACAGGTGGCCGGCGCAGATCGAGGCGGCGGCGAGGCTTTCCAGCGCAAAGTCGCGGTCCGAGACGGCGTCCAGCGAGTTGGCCATCGGCCGGTCGAAACCCAGCTCGGCCGCCGTCATGTGCCGGTCGATGGGGAAGGGCGATCCGGCCAGGGCCGCTGCGCCCAGCGGGTTCTCGTTCATCCGCGACCGGGCGTCGGCGAAGCGGGCGGCGTCGCGGCCGAACATCTCGACATAGGCCATCAGATGGTGGCCGAAGGTCACCGGCTGGGCCGGCTGCATATGGGTGAAGCCGGGCATCAGGTCGCCGGCATGCTGTTCCGCCCGGACCAGCAGGGCCGACTGCAGGCCCTTCAGCTGTTCGACGGCGGCGTCGCAGGCGGCGCGGACCCAGAGACGGAAGTCGGTGGCCACCTGGTCATTGCGGCTGCGCGCCGTATGCAGCCGCCCCGAGGGCTCACCGACCAGCTCGGCCAGCCGCGCCTCGACATTCATGTGGATGTCCTCGAACTGGTCGCGGAACGGGAAGGATCCATCGCGGATCTCGGACTCAATGGCGTCCAGCCCGCCCAGGATGGCGTCTGCGTCGGCCCCGGTGATGATTTTCTGCGCCGCCAGCATGCGGCAATGGGCCCGCGATCCTGCCAGATCCTGGGCCCACAGACGCCGGTCCACGCCGATCGAGACGTTGATCGCCTGCATGATGTCGGCCGGTCGCGCCGAGAAGCGTCCGCCCCACATGTCTTGACCTTCCGCGTTCGGAGAAGGCTTAACTGACGCTGGCGACGGGGAAGGCTTGGTCATGAAGGGCTCGAAGGCAGCGGGGATTGCAATTGCGGGCGGACTCTTGGCCGGCGCGCTGATCGGCGGCGGGCTGGTATACGTCAATCGCGACGCCTTCTTCAAAGCCGCAACGCCGGAACCGGCGGCCAAAAGCGAACTGGCCCGTTTCGCCACCGGCTCCCTGACCCGGCTGGAGACGCCCAGGGCCACCCCGATGGCCCCGGCCTATGTGTTCAAGACCCGCGACGGTGCCGACGTCACCTTCGCCCAATTCCGCGGCAAGGTGGTGGTGGTCAACCTCTGGGCCATGTGGTGCGCGCCCTGTCGCACCGAGATGCCGACCCTCGCCCGGCTGGCCGATGCCTATGCCGGCCGCGACCTGGTCGTTCTGCCGATCAATGTCGACGCCACTGCCGACGGACTGGCCGATGCGCGCAGCTTCATCGATGTGCACGAACCCCTGCCGCTCTACAGCGACATGAAATTCCGCCTGCCGTTCGAACTGCCGGGCGAGGGCAAGATGCCCCAGACCGTGATCCTCGACCGCCAGGGCCGGATCCGCGCCTCCTTCTCCGGCGAGGCCGACTGGGCCAGCCCCGAAGCGCGGGCCCTCGTGGACGCGCTTCTGGCGGAGCCGGCCTGATCGGCTAGTTGGCCTCTTCTTCCGCCTCGCCTTCGGCATTCATGGCCGCCGCATCGGCCGCCAGCTGGTCGGTGGCCTGATCGACGTCGCGCACGGCCTGACCGGCGACGGCGGAGATCGCCGAACCGACCTGGGCGGCTTCTTCCCTCAGGGCCGCCTTGACTTCGCCCGCCGCCTCCTCGGCCTCGGTCTGGGCCTCGGCGACCTCTGTTTCAGCCTCTTCTGCCGCCGGGCTGCAGGCGACGGAGCCCAGGCCCAGGGTGGCCAGGGCGGCGAGGGTCAGGAAACGCTTGATCATCGGGGGCCTCTCGAAAAACGCCAGTGTGACGCGCGATAGAGCCTTGCAGAAGGGGGGTGCGACGATGGTGGCTGGAGGCGGGCTCGAACCGCCGACCTGTGGGTTATGAATCCACCGCTCTAACCAGCTGAGCTACCCAGCCCCGTTTGACGATCGCGTCGCTCGAGTCCCGGCGGGAACTGGTCTGTCCGCCGGAAGAGCGGTGCCTATATAGGCGGGTGCCGGTGGTTTCAAGCCGCCTTCACGCGGCTGCCGGGCCGGGACCTTGCGTCGCACGCGGGTGACGCGGCGGGGCGGTAAGGGCTAGGCTGGGACAACTGTTCGCTCCGTGTCCGATTCAAGGGGTTTCCCATGCGCCTGCTCGCCCTCGCCGTCTCCGTCTCCGCCGTGACCCTCGCCGCCGCCTGTGGCGCCAACGGACAGGACGCGGCCCGGCCGGGGGATCCGGTCGAGACCCGCGCGGCCAATGCGCCGGACCAGCAGCCCGCCTTTGCCGGCCAGACCCGCGCCCCCGGCGTCCGCACCGAAGTCGCCCTGGCCCATACGGTGGTGGCCTCGGGGCTGGAGGAGCCGTGGGGTCTGGCCCTGCTGCCCGACGGCCGCTGGCTGGTGACCGAACGACCCGGCCGCCTGCGCATCATCACCGCGGCCGGGGCGATCAGCGAGCCGGTCGCCGGCCTGCCGGCCGTGGATACCCAGGGCCAGGGCGGCCTGCTGGATGTCGTGACCGGCCCGACCTTCGCTGACGACCGCATGATCTACTGGAGCTATGCCGAGCCCCGTGAGGGCGGCAACGGCACCGCGGTGGCGCGCGGCCGGCTGTCGGACGACGGGGCGCGGGTCGAGGGGGTGCAGGTCATCTTCCGCGCCATGCCGACCTATGCGGGCCGGCTGCACTATGGCTCGTCCCTGGCCTTTGCCCGTGACGGCAAGCTGTTCATCACCCTCGGCGAGCGGTCCGATGCGCCGATGCGTCCCCAGGCCCAGGATCTGGCCTCGCACATGGGCAAGACCATCCGCATCAATGCCGATGGCTCGGTCCCGTCGGACAATCCGTTCATCGGCCGCGCCGGGGCCCTGCCGGAGATCTGGTCGTCAGGTCACCGCAATGCGCAGGGGATCGCCATCGCTGCGAACGGCGATGTCTGGACCGTCGAGCACGGCACGCGCGGCGGCGATGAGGTCAATCTGGACCGGGCCGGTCTGAACTATGGCTGGCCGGACGTGACCTACGGGATCGAGTATCGCGGTGCCCCGATCAATGAAGGGATCACGGCCCGCGAAGGCACCGAACAACCCGCCTATTACTGGGACCCCTCGATCGCCCCCGGCGGCATGACCGTCTATGACGGGGCCATGTTCCCCGGCTGGCGCGGCAATCTGCTGGTCGCCGTGCTCAAGGACAAACACATCGCCCGTCTGGTGGTCGAGGGCGGCCGCATCGTCGGCGAGGAGCGGCTGATGACCGACCTCGGTGAACGGGTTCGCGACGTGGCCGTGGCGGCGGATGGCGCGGTCTGGGTCGTCACCGACGAGACGAACGGGAAGCTGGTGCGGCTGGCGGCGGCGAACTAAAGAAAACCTTTGTTCATCGAAAAGCTGTACTTTCCAGATGTGGTGACTTAAGCGTGCAGCTCAGCTTGGCCGGGGGCATGGCATGTGGCTACGACGTCAATGTATATTGCAGGCGCTGACGAGCATCTGCACCCCCTTAATGATGCTGTTGGCGATGCCTTCAGCGTCTTCGGCCCAGGCCGATAGCCGTGCGGTCACTGCCTCCCAAGAATCTGTCGGACGAGCACAGATTTATGCCGGACAGGCCCAGGATTTTGCTCGTGAATCGCAAGCTGCGTCGCGCTCTGCCAGGGAAGATTTGGGACGGGCCCGTTCTGCTGCGAGCCGCGCTCGAGAGGCTGCCGATCAAGCGGAATCTGAGATCAGGCGGTTGGGGGAATCGGAGTGTGATCCGGGCTCCGCGGCCCTTGATAGGTTCAACAGCGGTGGTGCTGAATCCCGACGGTGCGCGGTCGAGAGATTGATACATGCCCGCTACCAATCAAGTGAGCCGATCTTTGACGGTGTTCGTAGAGACGTCGGTTTGCTGGCGGATTTCTATGCCAGTCGGTCTGACCGGCAGCAGGCCTTTATCGATACCGGTGCATTCTTTACGGGGACCGGTGTTCTTGGTTACGGGGTCAGTGCCGGGGCCGGCGTTACGACCCAATCCTACTGGGGCTATGGAGCTCTACTTCCGATTGTTCTGGTTCAGTTCAATGCGAATGAACCCACGCGAGATCTGTTTTTCGCCGGCAAGATCGGTGCCGACCTGATCAACGAACGGTACCTCCTGCTAAACCGGCGTCTCGAACTCATCGAAGCACTGAACGCACGGAACGATTCCTATCGAACTGCCTGCCACGGCGTGGAAGACAAGCTGCTGGAGGTTGAGCGATGGGCGGCGAGCGACGACAAGACTGCGATCTTGCCGGCAGTCACCGCCGTCGCCCGGCGCTGCCGCGACTTGACGGAAGGTCGGGCCAGTATGGAAAACCTGACGACTTTGGCCGGTGTCTGGAAGAACCAATGGGCGCGTGACCTCGCGACCGACGTCGTCAGGCTTGATGATCGTCTACTGGAACGGGATAGCCGCCTTCGCACGTCACCGGCAGAGGCGTTGACGATGCTGGTCTCCACCTCGCTGCGCACGCTCGACGCGCTGGTATCCGGGGAGAATGCTCAAGCGGCGATCGATTCCATCAAGGTACAGGCAGCCTTGGATGGATTGGGAATAGCCCTGTCGGAGGTTCGCCTGCCACCGGCACCGGGTTTGCTTGAGGAGCCTCTGGTTATGTCGGCGGCAGCGGAGGCACGCAGCAGTGCTTCGCGCACGGCACCTCCTCGGGGTGCTCCGCCCGCGCCGGATGTTCCCGGCACGGTCATGTGGCTGCGGAACCGGATTGGAATCCTCGAACAGGCCCGTGCGGTTCACAATGAGCGCGCGCTTTGGGCTGGCGAACTGTCCAGTGCGGCGAAGTCGACGCAGTTGGAGTTCTCCTTCAATGCAAATACCCAACAGATCGAAGTGGTTCTGCGAGCGCCAGGTGGCCAGTTGCCGTCCACCTGAACGCCGCAAACCGGCTAGGTCTTGTGGGACATCGAGCTGATCAGTCCCGCAGCAGGTCGTTCACGCCCGTTTTCGCCCGCGTCTGGGCGTCCACGCGCTTGACGATGACGGCGCAGTAGAGCGACGGCCCGCCGTTCGGGTCGGGCAGGCTGCCCGGCACCACGACCGAATACGCCGGCACCTCGCCGCGGAAGACCTCGCCGGTGGCGCGGTCGATGATCTTGGTCGAGCCCGACAGATAGACGCCCATGGCCAGGACGGCGCCCTCGCGGACGATGACGCCCTCGGCCACCTCGGCGCGGGCACCGATGAAACAGCCGTCCTCGATGATGGTCGGATTGGCCTGCAGCGGCTCCAGCACCCCGCCGATGCCGGCACCGCCGGACAGGTGGACGTTCTTGCCGATCTGGGCACAGGAGCCGACCGTGGCCCAGGCGTCGACCATCGACCCCTCGTCCACGAAGGCCCCGATGTTCACAAAGCTGGGCATGAGCACGACGTTGCGGCCGATGAAGGCCCCGCGCCGCACGATCGAGCCAGGCACCGAGCGGAAGCCCGCCTCCTGATAGTGGGCCGCGGTCCAGTCGCCGAATTTGTTGGGCACCTTGTCCCACCAGGGGCCGACGCCGGGGGCGTGGCTGGCCGGGCCGCGGTCGCCGCCGCGCATGATCTCATTGTCGTTGAGGCGGAAGGACAGCAGCACCGCCTTCTTCAGCCATTGGTGCGTGGTCCAGACCCCGTCGGCGCCGCGCGAGGCGACCCGCGCCTGGCCCGAGTCCAGCAGGGTCAGGGCCTGGTCGACGGCCTTGCGGACCTCGCCGTGGGTGGCGGCCGAGACATGGGCGCGGTCTTCCCAGGCGGCTTCGACGATGGCTTCCAGATGAGCGAGGTCGGTCATGCGGCGGCGTCCTTGAAGGTCAGGTCGGTCAGGAAATCCAGAAGATCGGGGGCGATGTGGTCGATATGGTCGCCCAGCGGCTTGCCGTGGCCGTCGCCGATCAGGACGGTGGTCATGCCCAGCGCCTTGGCCGGCTCCAGGTTGCGCGGCGTGTCCTCGAAGAAGGCGGCCCGGTGCGGGTCGAAACCGTAGCGTTCGATGAAATGCCGGAAGGTCGAGGGTGCCGGCTTGGGGGTCAGGTCGGCGTCCTCAATGGTGAAGACGCCGTCGAAACACCCGGCCACCCCGAGGCGGTCCAGCACCCGGTCCGCATAGTCCCGCGCCCCGTTGGTGAAGACAAGGCGGCGGCCGGGCAGGCGCATCAGCTGTTCGACCAGGCGGGGATTGGGCTCCAGCGAATCCATCGGCACATCGTGGACGTCGTGCAGGAAATGCGCGGGATCGATCGTGTAGTTGGCCATCAGGCCCGCCAGGGTCGTGCCGTGCTCATCCAGGAACTGGCGCTGGAGCACGCGGGCGGAGACGGGATCCAGCCCCACGGCCTCGACGACATAGGCATTGATCCGGGCCTGGACCAGCTGCATCAGCCCCTGCTCCCGCGGGTACAGGGTGTCGTCCATGTCGAACACCCAGGCGGAGACGTGCGACAGATCGATCAAGAGGCCTTCACCAGGGTGCCGGCCCCGTGCTCGGTGAAAAGCTCCACCAGCATGGCGTGGGGGCGACGGCCGTCGAGGATGACCACGGCCTCGACCCCGTCGCGCACAGCGGCGATGGCGGTCTGCAGCTTGGGGATCATGCCGCCGGTGGCGACGCCGTCCTCGATCAGTTTCGCGGCCTCTCCGACGGTCATCTGACGGATGATCTCACCGTCCGCACCCTTGACGCCGGGAACATCGGTCAAGAGCAGCATGCGCTTGGCGTCCAGCGCCCCGGCGATGGCACCGGCGACCGTGTCGGCATTCACATTGTAGGTCTGGCCTTCCTCGGTCACGCCGATCGGGGCGATGACCGGCACCCAGTCGGCATCGGACTCCAGCAGCCGCTTGATAAGCTTGGGATCGACCCGCGTCGGCTCGCCGACATAGCCGAGATCGACCTCATGCTCGATCATGCTGTCGGGATCGCGCTTGGTGCGCTTGGTCTTTTCGACGGTCAGCAGGCCGGCATCCTTGCCCGACAGGCCCACCCCCCGGACATCGGCCTCACGGCCGGCCATGGTGATCCAGTGGGCGATCTCCTTGTTGACCGCGCCGGACAGGACCATTTCGGCGACCTGCATGGTGTCGGCGTCGGTGACCCGGAGGCCGTCGACGAAGGCCGACTTGACCCCGGCCTTGTCCAGCATGGCGCTGATCTGCGGCCCGCCGCCGTGCACGACGACCGGATTGACCCCCATCAGCTTCAGCAGCACCACATCGGCGGCAAACTGACGCGCCACGGCGCTCTCGCCCATGGCGTGACCGCCGTATTTGATGACCACCGTCTTGCGGTCATAGATCTGGATATAGGGCAGGGCCTCGGCGAGCGTCTTCGCCGTTTCCCAGCCCCGATCCCCGGATTGGCGTTCGGTCTCGTCCATGATGAGCAGGCTCCTAACGGGAGGCCCGGCCCCTGTCACCTGAAACCGGCCGCGATAAAGCCGGCGCGGCCAACCGGCGGCTGATTTTCCCGCTTTCCGGGTGGGGCTTGTCCTGCGAGGCGCAAAATGAGCCGTAAACTCGCTCCGAGGGGCGTCAAATGCCCACCGTGTAGCCCTTCAGCCACGCTTGCCAACCTTCGCGTCCGGCCATCTCGACCTTGGCCAGCCAGGCTGTTATGTCAGGTCAGCGGCGGCTACTACGCCGTCACAAATTCACTTGGGCTGCGGAGGGCATCCACCCATGCGCGTTAAAACTTTCATTCTGGCCACCAGCGCAGTCGGGGCTCTCGCCCTGTCCGCCGGCGTCGCCAACGCCGAGCCGAACGGCTGGTACGGCGCGATCGATGCGGGCTACCACACGATCGGTACCATTGAAGCTGATGGCCAGCGCGGCCCGCAGTTTGACTTCGAGCTGCAGGACGACTGGGCG
>VYLE01000023.1_pt1 | contig 136149 bp, 96 predicted proteins | sample 5114391 | NCBI WGS metagenome assembly VYLE01 (sample SAMN12291771, study PRJNA351875) | freshwater metagenome | isolation source: freshwater lake | place: USA: Michigan, Kent Lake | collected 2013-08-15
TCTGGCACCGGCACGACTCCATCAACGCACGCGCAGCCTGTCTCCGCTTTCGCCTTCTCTGTGCATCCTCTGTGCCCTCCGTGCCTCTGTGGTTCTCTGGGTGATTTGTGCAGAATCCTGAGTCCAGCGCGATCAGGCGATCTGCTGCGACTCGATTTCCTTCATCACCTCGGCGTCGATGCCGAGGAACTCGCGCATGTGCGAGTCGTAGAGCTCCTGATCGCGATCGCGCGAGAAGTCGAGGCGCAGCTCGTTGATGACCTTCGTGCCCTGGCCGATCCAATCCTTCCAGGTCTCGGCGGAAATGTTCTCGTGGATCCACGCGCCGACGCGGCCGCGGAAGGGGGGCTTCTCGAGCTTCGTGCCCGGTCGGCCGGTGCGCCGACAGACGAACGCACCGCTCGCCCGCAGCCGCTCGGCGGCCTCGTCGACCTCCTTGGCGAGCTTCGGCGGTTCGCGCCCGATGCCGCGCAGGAGCTCCACGATCGCCAACTGCGGCATGCGGTCACCCTTGCTCGCCGCGACGACGAAACCGCGCTCGAGGAACGCCACCGCGCGATCGGCCCAGCCGGCATCGATCATCGCCTTGCCGCCAAGCTGGAAGGCCTTGCTCATGTCCGGGTTCAGCTCGACGCACCGTTCCATCGACCGAGCCGCCTCCGCCGCCCGCCCCGCCTGCAAATAGGCGTTGCCAAGGCTGAAGTGGGCCATGTCGTTGTCCGGGTCAGCGGAGGCCATCTTCTCGAACTGGGCGATACGGGCGACGAGGGCATCATTCGTGGACATGGGAAACTCTCGGAAAGGCCCGCCCGGATCACCGGCGCGGCAGCCCGAAGAGTAGCACAGCCGCGTGTGCTATTGTCCGACTCCCATGTCGGCGAACCCAGCCGCAATCGACGCTCTCCCCTTCGCCGGCCCGCTCGCGGTCCGACTCTGCGGCGTGCCGCTCGCGAATCCCGTCATCGCCGCGGCGGGCACCTGCGGCTATGTCGACGAGCTCGGCGACGCCTTCGATCTTCGCGGGATCGGGGCGGTCACCACGAAGTCGATCACCCGCGAGGTCCGCGAGGGCAACGCACCGTGGCGCATGTGGGGCATTCCCGGCGGCATGCTCAACGCGATCGGCCTCGCCAACCTCGGCGTCGATCGCTTTCTCGCCGAGCGTCTGCCCAAGGCCGGCCGCATCGGCTGCACGCTCATCGGATCGATCGCCGGCCATTCGATCGAAGATTATGTCGGCGTGGCCCGCGCTTTCGAACGCGAGGCGAGCCTGCCGATCGTCGAATTGAATGTCTCCTGTCCGAATACCGCCGACGGCCTGCAATTCGGCGAGCATCCCGCAGCGCTACGCGAATTGCTCCGCGCCGTGCGCCCCGAACTCGCGACGACGAAGATGCTTGTCAAGCTCTCGCCGAATGTCGGTGACATCGTGGCGATGGCGAAGGCCGCGGTCGAGGGCGGCGCCGACGGACTCACGCTCATCAACACGGTCGCTGCGATGGGCATCGATGTCGAGACCCGCGCGCCGCTTCTCTCGCGCGGCACCGGCGGGCTCAGCGGTCCGGCCGTTCACGCGATCGCGGTGCGGATGGTCCATCAGGTCTATCGCGGGGTCGCTCGCGACGCGAACATCCCGATCGTCGGACTCGGCGGCGTCTCGACCTGGCATGACGCCGCCGAGTTCATCCTCGCCGGCGCGACCTGCGTCGGCATCGGCACGGCGCTCTTCGTCGATCCGCGCACGCCGCTTGCGGTTGTGCGAGGGCTTGAGGCGTGGGTGCGCCGACAGGGCGCGGGGAGCGTGACGGAACTCGTCGGAGGCGTTCGGCTGTGACGAGGCGCGATCGCGAGCGATTCGATGCGCTCTTCGAGGAGGTGCTCGACGCGCTGCCTCCGGCGATTCACGAATTGATCGAGGAAGCGCCGGTGATTCTCGACGACCGCCCCTCGCGGAAGCTTCTTCGCGAGCTCGGCATGGATCCGGCCGAGGACGATCTCTGCGGGCTGCACTCGGGCATTCCGCTCACCGAGCGCACCGTGCATGACAGCGGCCAGCTTCCCGATGTGATTCACCTTTTCCGAGAGGGCATCATCGATCAGGCCGGCGGATGGGAAGAGGGCGAGGATGAGGAAGGCCCCTTCGGCGGCGAATCCCGCATTCGCGAAGAAATCCGCATCACGCTCCTCCATGAGATCGGCCACCACTTTGGGCTCGACGAGGATGATCTCGCCCGGTTGGGCTACGACTGACCGCGCTGCCGCGGCACGGCGCGGCGACAGCACCTGCGGCAGACTCCCACTCCCGATAAGCGAAGGAGGCTGCGAGCGACGGGGAAAGTCACCTGGAAGTGGGCAAACTCGCTTCATCTGCGCTGGAAGCGGTTGGCTCGAACCGCGTGCTCGGCGACACTTCGTCGATGCACCGAGCGTTCCTGTCGTCGCGATCCGTCGCCTGCGTCCTTCTCCTCGCCGCCCCGATCGCGAGCCCCGCGTCGGCCGACTGGCCGACCGATCCGTCGTCAAGCGCTCCGATCGCGATCGCCCCGAACGACACCGTCCAGCCGAAGATCGTCGAAGCGCCGAACGGCGGTTCGTATGTCTCGTGGTTCGACAATCGAAATGGCGGCTATGACGTCTACCTCCAGCGTCTCGACCGCGACGGCAATCCGATGTGGACGACGAACGGCATTCTTATCGCCGACCTGAGCAACTCATCGACGCAGGATTACGGGCTCACCGTCGACGGCGTGGGCGGATGCGCGATCGCGTTCCTCGACACGCGCTTGGGCGGCGTGAAGGTGACGGTGACGCGCGTCGACGAGAACGGCGTGCAGGTCTGGGGCGATCTCGGCAAGCAGATGCCCAATGCCGGCGCGTCGCAGAACTCGCCGCGCGTGGCGCTTTCGGGTGACGGTGCGATCGTCGTCGGTTGGTCGGAGTCGGCCTCGACGGGACTTCATCGCTTCGAACTCGACGGCACGAACACCTGGCCTTCGCCGGTCTATCTGACCGTCTCCGGCGCGAATCTCACCCTCGCCGACATCCGCACCGGCGACGGAAGCTCGGTCATCGTCAGCGGCGTGCGCGCGACCGGTTTCGCCGGCGCAAAGACGCTGCGGGCCCAGAAGGTCGACGCGAGCGGAGCGCTTCTGTGGGGACCGAGTCACGCGACGATCTTCTCGACCGGCTCGCTTCAGTTCGGCAACTTCCCGACCTTCGTGAGCGACGGCGCCGGCGGCGCTGTCTTCGCGTGGTACACGACGAGCCCGCTGCAAAGTTTCGCTCAGCGCGTCGCCGCCGACGGAACGGTCCTTTGGGGCACCAACGGCATCGGCGTGACGACCACGACGACGCGCGAGCGGACGAGTCCATCGGTGGCCTTCGATCCGGCGACGCAGACGACCTTCGTCGGCTGGCTTGAGCGCGTACCGAATACTTCAAACTACGGCGCGTATGCCCAGGCCTTCGACGCGACCGGCGCCCGGCTCTGGGGTGCGAATGGAACGACGCTCCTCGCGACACAGGCGAACTTCGGCACGCGCGAGATGGAAGCCGAGGTCCTCAACGGCAAGGGGACTTTCTTCTATGTGCGCGACACGGCGTTTGCGAACGGCACGCTCTTCGCGGCGCAGGTCAACGCCGACGGCTCGCCCGCGTGGCGCGGCACGAACAAGACGGTGAGCGCGGCGACGGTCGGCTACTCGCGTCTCGAGACGATTTCCTACGGCGACCATGTCGTCGGCGTCTGGCAGGACACGCGAAACGGCAACGATGACCTCTACGGCGCGTCGATTCTCGACGACGGTTCGCTCGGCGTCCCGCCCGTCGGCATCACCGGCGACCTCGACGGCGACGGCTCGGTCGGCGCGGCCGATCTCGCCATCCTCCTCGGCGCCTGGGGCGGCTCCGGCGGCCCCGCCGACCTCAACGCCGACGGCACCGTCGACGCCCTCGACATCGCGATCCTCTTGGGTGCGTGGACGAGCTGAGTCGGCGGAGCGGGGCGGGCGAGGGCCAAACTCTACTCGTTCCGCCCCGGGGTATAGTGAAATGCATGGATTGGATCTCGTTGGGTGCCATCGCCCTGTGCATCGTCGTCGGGGTCGTCATCTATCGTTTTCTGCATGAGGGTAAACCACCAGCCACGACGCGAGGCATGAAGCAATTTGCGCGCGATGCATCGGGTGCCGTGCAGCGTGACGAACGATCCCGCCGACGAAAGCTCGTTGAGGTGTCACCGGACATCGACGACGCGGCCATTCGTGATCTCGTCGAGCGACTGCTCGATCGGGATGACGCTGAGATGGTCTTTCCGAGGGAAAGGCTCAAGCTGATCGGGAGCCGAGCGGAGCCGTTCCTGCTCGCGGTGCTTGATGATCCGAGGTATCGCATCTTGCGAGATTCGCCCGGGCCGATCGGCGAGTCTGCGTACGAGACGGTTGTAGGCCTTCTTGCAGATCTCCAAAGCGAACGACTCGTGGCGCACCTGACCCCAGCGATTGCGTCGTCGAATCAGCGGGATCGGGATCTCGCAGTGCTCTCGATCGCCACGGTCGGTAACCAGATCGCGCTCGGTCCCACGCTTCGCGCGATAGGCGGGCAGGATGCCCGAGCGCGGAGGTATGCCGCGCTGGGCGTCGAGCGACGCGTTCGGCTGGGCGGGGCTTCCTCCGGGTTCTCTGTTCAGGTCTTCGAGGCGCTCGCGCGCACCGCAGCGAGCAGCCCGGCTCTCGAGGTCATGGGAGCGGTGAAGTGCCTCTGGGGGATGGACGCGAAGCGTGCCTTTCGGCTATTCCAGGAAGAGCATGTGTTGCGAATCGGGAATCCGGGCTTGGACTGGATTCTGCGTGCTCTCAACCAAGGTGATGCGGTCGTGCCGCCAGCGCGGTTGTGGCCGCTGATCGAGCAGGCGAAGGGCAAACTCGACGACGAGGATGCGCACGACGTGTATGGGGAGCTCCTTGTCGCCATTGCCGGAAGCCCGGACGATCGTGCGGCGAGGGAGATCGACCAAGCGACATCCTCTCCCGAGCCATCGATCCGACGCGGCGCCGCCGACGCGCTCCTGCGCTTGCATGGCCTGCCGAGTGCCGGTTGGATCGCGGTCTCGGTCCGTCAGCGCGGCGAGGCCAACGCCTCGAAGCCCGAGATGCATGTTCTTGCGCTCGATGAGCTTGGGGGGGAAGTTCAGAACGGCGGGTACGGCCAGTACTTCGTCAACTGTGCGGGCGATCGGTGGCCGATCGCGCTCGAGGCGTCCAAGGCGATCGGAGCACGACACCTTGAGTCACAGATCGTTCGCGCAGCAGCGGTCTTCGGAAAGAGCGGTCCATCGCTCGATCGAACGATGCGGCTGGCTCAATACGCGAAGCTCCCCGACAAGCGCGACGAGACGCTCGACACGCTGAGCGAAGCGTACTTCAAGGACCGCGATCGCTTGGATGTTTGCCTCGCCCGTTACATCATCGATCAGAGAGAGTCGATCCGAGAGCGCCGTCGCGAGCTTGCTTGGAGCGAGTGCTGGTGAACGTTTGTTCGCGTGCGGAGACGATCGAAAAGGGCCTGATGATCGGCGAGCTCAGGCCCAATGCGAACTTGACATGGACCGAGCGCGATCGTGTTCAATTGCCGTTGTCCTAGTTCGAGAGCGCGATCGCGAGGTTGCTCGCGCTGGAGAATAGACCTGACATTCTGCTCATCCGAAGCAGACTCAAGGGGACCCTGTCGTGCGAATTGGTGACCGCCCAACAGGCGCGATCAAGTGCCCCAAGCTCCAAGAAGCAAGGCCAGATCAGCACCGTCGGTCGCCCCGTCGCCGTTCAGATCGGCGCCGGGTCCGCCCCAGCTTCCGAGCAAGACTGCGAGATCGGCCCCATCCACCACTCCATTGCCGTCCAAGTCGCCCAGCACTTCGCCCAGATCGACCGATGCAGAGACCGTCAGTCCGTTGGGGCTCGTCGCGACCAAGTCATAGGTGCCGGTGATGTCAACCAATGCCGAGTCGATCGTGAGTTGCGGACCGGTCGTCCCGGTGATGCCGTTGCCCTCAACCAAAGCTTGGCCGTTGCGTCGCCATTGGAGCGCAAGTGGAACACTGCCGGAGATGTTTGCCGCAACTTCCTTCACCGTCGAGCCTGCCAAGCTAGGCTTGGACACCGCAGGCGCGAAACTAGGTGCGGCCCAAGCGGCGATGTTGTTCATACTCACACCACCGGAACTAATAAACCGGCCGCCAACTATGGCGGTCGCACTGCCGACGCCGCCGTTTAGGTCACTCAGTGGTACGATCGCTCGGACTCCCTCGCCTGTGCCGCCGCCAAACAACCCGGCACCCGCTGGCGCCCATTCGGTGCCCGTCCATCGGGCGATCAGACTGCGGGTCTGGCCGCCGATTGATTGAAACTCGCCACCAATCCAGAGTAGTGAGCCTGTGCCGTCGTCGATGTTCTCAATCGAGAGCACCGCCTTGTTGGGGCTTGCCCCGAGGGGGGCCCAGTTTGCGCCGTTCCATTCGGCAAGCGTGCTAGTGCCGAGCGCCGCGGAGAAGATATTGCCGCCGATCATGAGTCGCCGTCCAGCGACCATATCGTGCCAACCGATCGAGTAGACGCCGTCCGTGTTCGCGATCGTATTTCCGTACCCCGTCCAGCCCGAACCGTCCCATGACGCGACACAATGGGTCGTGATGCCTCCTGCCGTGTCGAATCGGCCACCGGCAACGAGAACGGGCGGATTCGGACCGTCCGCATCGAGATCGACTGGTCTGATCGTCCTGACCTCGAATGCGCCCACTGTTTGAGAGAGTCCGCTACCCAAGGCGGACCAACTCGTGCCGTCGAACTTCGCGACGCCCTTGGCGGGCACTGCTCCGACATGCGTAAAAGAGCCGCAGATGTAGACCGCTGGTCCGTTGCCGTCATCCATCACACAAATGTCTTCGATCGTCGAGTTCAGATCGCCGTTGACGAAGAATGCCTGCCAAGTCGATCCATTCCATCGCACGAGACCGACGCCGCCAGGGCCGATGAGTCCGCCGCAAGCCCAAAGCCCCTGGACTGGTCCCTCTGGCGCGCTTGCCAGCGCCTTCACCGTACCGGTGAGGCCGCTCCCCACCGACTCCCATGTCGCGCCGTTCCACCTGGCGATGCCGGGTACGGTAATCGTCGTCGTGGTCGATCCCACCCTGAGGAACTGACCGGCCGCATACAGCCGTTCGCCGCTGCCATCATCGTGGCGAACCATGTCGAGGATGCGGTCTCCGACCCACGCGTGCGTCCCGACGGTCCGCCAAGCGGCTCCATTGAAGCGCGCGATGTTTCCGACCTGTACGCCACCGGCATTGATAAAGTCCCCGCCGGCGAAGAGCGATGGGCCACTCCCATCGTTGTAGATCGCAGCCGCGCGTACCGAAGGCGTGAAGCCGGACGCTCCATTAAGCCCCGATCCGAGAGACTCGAAGGTCGATCCGTTCCAAAGTGCGGTTCCGTTGCAGGTCACGCCACCCGCCTCGACGAATAAGCCGCCGATGAAGAGCTTCGTGACTGGAGCGTCGTCCTCGAGTAACTGGTAGGGACGAATCACTCGTGCGAAGCGCTGTCCCGTTCCTGTCAAGCCGCCACCGAGTCCGGACCAGGAGATTCCGTTCCAGCGAGCAAGTCCGTTCATTGATCCGCCGCCGGTAAGCGTGAATTCGCCCGCGACGAAGAGCGCTGTGCCAAGCCCATCGTTGGCGACGCACATTCCGAGGACCGAGCCGTTCGGCGCCCCTGAGACGGGCGTCCACTGCGTTCCATTCCATCGCTGCACGCTGCCGGCACCGCCAGCCGCTGAGGTGAGACCGACGCCACTGGCGTAGATCGACGGACCGGTCCCATCGTCGAACTCGGCCAGCGACCAGACTTGGCCGCTCAGCTTGCCAATGGGTGTCCACGCCGCTCCATTCCATCGTGCGACGCACGACGCATCGGCCCCGCCAATGAGCGTTGGGCCGCCCGCATAAAGGATGGACGATCCGCCTTCGATCCGCGCAGTGACGGTGTTTGGATTGCCCGTCAGCTGCGTCCCAAGTGCCTTCCATGCGGTGCCGTCGAAGTAGGCCGCCTTTGCCAGCGGAGTTCCGCCGGACGAGGTGAAGTCACCGACGGCAACAAGCAGGTCGCCGCTGCGCGCAGGCATGGTCGTGAAGCCGCGAACGGTGTTGTTGAAGCCCGCACCGATCTGGGAGAAGGTCGTCCCGTTCCAACGAGCGGCGTAGGAGATCATCCTCCCGCCGAGAGGTTTGCTCGGGTCGAACGCTCCTCCCACCACAAGATTCGGGCCGCCGATCCCGACGTGGTGGTGGACGGCGTGAATGATGCCTGTCGTTCCGGGGCTGCCGAAGCCGTCGACCCACGCATCGGATCCGAATCCGTCGCGCGCCACTGCTCGAGCGTGAGGCTCGGCGTGCAGAATCCACAAGGTTGCCAATGAGGCCATCGCGATGGCCGCCAAAATTCGAAACCGCTGCATAGACCTCTCCCTTCGCCAGGCGGAACCAACATGAGCTTCGTGATGTTGATCCGCTTGTTTGAGCGTATCACTTCATGCTGGGCGGCGCCTGCAACTGTTGAAACAATCAGTTTGACGAAGCGAGCGGCGGGACGCAAGGAGAATCTCCGTCTTGCGCGCTGCGCGCATCGATCGCGGGCGATTCTTTCCATGGTGTGTCAGTTCGCACCCAGACTGACCCAGGCCCGAGCATCCAGATCGAGCCCACCCTCAGAAGGGTAGGCGGTGTCCCGGCAGGCTTAGCGCAGCGTTGACCCGAGTCGCGGGCTTCTTCTCGCTCGCCGCGTAGCCGTCCAACAGGTGCTCGCCGCCGAGCGCCTTCAGCCGCTCGCTCAGCCTGAAGCCGCAGCGTCGCTCATCGATCATCGTCAAGCATTCGCGATCGCGTTCTTTTCGGCGGTTCGGGTTGGAACAACCGAGAGCGGCCGATAGGCTGACAGGATAATGAAAGTGCTCGAAGATCGGAGCGCATCCTGCGACCAGCGACCATTCCCGAGATCTCCCGCTCCGTCTGTCGGTGCCTCGCCGTTGCGACGCGGGTGGCGTTGTGGCTCATCGCCTCGTACTTGATCGCACTTGGGATGTCGTTCTCCGTCGAGCCAAGACGCGAGGCTCCGGAGCGATCGATGTACCGAACGCTGTGGTTCCGGCCAGCGACATCGAGCGATAACAATTCGAGGGAGGAATTTGTCTACGACGCAAGTTGGCGCGATCGCTACTCGCGCATCAGGATGACCACGTGGTCGATCAGGCTGTACATGCCACCTGGCGGCTTGTACCGACTGCCGGAAGGGGTACATATTCCGCCCGTCTCAGCGGCCCCGAGTGAGGACTACCTGGACGCAATATTGGAGCTTGTTGACCGAACAGCGAGCGGCCATGTATTGGGTGCAGCAATGATGACGCGGGAATGCGGCTGGCCTCTTCCCGCTGTGTACGGCAATGCGATCATCGGCGATTGCGATTCACCATATGGATCGGTGTGGGGGGTGATGGCGAACGAGGGCTTCCTTGACTGTCGAGAGCCTCTCGCACCTCTACACACAGTTGACGCGCCGTTCTTGTTTCCGTCGCCGAGAGGGGCGTATCTTCCCCTGTGGGCTGGCTTGGCAGGAAACGCGGCGGTCTACTACGGGTTGGTGTTCTGCGTGCGCTGGCTTCTTGGCGCGATCGTCCGCGTCATGCGACGAAGGCAACATCGCTGCATTGGCTGTGGCCATCCGGTTTCAGGTAGCATTTGCACCGAATGCGGGATTGAGACCACTGTCGTTCGGCATCGACGCCCGTCCAAGGCGCATCCGCCTCGCCCGCAGCGATCCACTCGCTTGGAGCTTCCCTCGGACCATGATTCCGGTGCCGAAGTGCTTGTGCCCTGCCTACGGGGCGGTTCACGACCGGGTGACCGATCCACTTCTTAGCCAGCGCTTCGCTCGATTCTGATTCAATGGAAGCGCAGGGCTGATCGACCACTGAGCATCGAGATCTGACCCATCCTCGGGAAGGGGGGGCGGACGGTCACCGGTATGGGCTCCCGTCTGGGCTCCCGTCTGGGCTCCCGTCTGGGCTCTCGTCCGGGCTCTCGTCTGGGCTCTAGCCCTGGCGCCGGGGCTCGGCCGAATCGTCATTGGGATGATCTTCGGGGGCGAACTTCTCGGGCGTTTCGGCGATACTGTGCTCTCCTCCCGCCCTGGGTCGTTTCGGCGACCGGGGACGGGAGTCTCGGAGAGGAATCGGGCAGTCGATGGGTCGCCGGTCGGCCGGGTCACGCCCGTCCGGTCGGGGGCCTCGTCGCTGTCGGCTCGGTCGGACGATGCCGGTCACGCGGGCTGTGCAAGCGGGTCGGGGTCCTTGTCGAGCGACCTCGCGATGGCTCGGCGCGGCCGAAACGCCGATGGAGAGCCATCCGAACCGCATCGAGACCGGTCTCCCCGCGGAGCGCTTTCCGATCCGCTGGCCGCGCCCTCGTCCGTTCGCTCGTCTGCTCGCTCGTCCGCACGCTCGTTTTCGGTCCGCTCCACGGAACTTCCCCTCGCTTATGGAACGCATCACCGCCGTCATGCTGCTCGGAGGTCTTCGGCGCTCGGCGCTCGAGACCGCGGTCGGCTGTCGGCCGACCTGTCTGCCCCTCGACGCCGAGACCTCGCTCTTCGCCGCGTGGGCCTCCCTTCTCTCGCGGGCGGGCTGCTCGGAGTTGCGCGTCGTCACGAGCGGCGCTCCCGGTGACGACGATGTCATCAACGAGATCGCCGCCTGCCGCATTCGCTTCCCGGGGATGAGCATCGTCCGCACGATCGAGGCGAGCTCCCATCGCGGCACCGGCGGACTGCTCCGAGACGCCGTCGTTGATCTCGGCCTCCAGGACTGGATCCTCTTCATCGAACCGCACTGCGTGCCGGCGACTTCGCTCCAGCCGCTCATGGACGCTCGGCCGCAGGCCCCGATGTCCGTCGGCGTCGCCAGCGACCGGGCTCCCGCCGGCGCGTACTGCCTGCGGGCCGAACTGCTCGATCACGCCCCGCGCATCGGCTACCACGACTTCAAGGAGCAGTTCATCCCGCTCCAGGTGACCCGCGGCGTTCGCATTCAGCCCGTGTCGCTCGTCGCTCCAGGCATTCGCGTGCACGACCTGCGGGCCTATCTCGGTGCGGTGCGATGGTGGGGCGAACTCGCCGCGGCTCGCGGCGGTCAGCGCATCCATCCAGCCGCCGATGTCCATCCGACCGCCCGCATCACCGGAGACAGCATCGTCGCCGCCGACGCCCATGTCGGCGCCGAGGCGATCGTCCACGACTCGATCATCCTCAGCAACGCAGCGATCGGCGAGCGTGCGGTCGTCGCCCGAAGCGTCGTGCCGCGCGGCCTGCGGGTCGCGCCGCGATCGCTCGTCGTCGACCGCGTGATCGACGAGGAGACTTCGGACGCGGCGGATGAGGTGCTCGCGCTGGGTTCAGCAGTGGGTTCAGCAGTGGGTTCAGCAGCGGGTTCAGCGGCGGGTTCGGCCGCGTCCACGCCGAGCGCCGGAGGTGGCACATGAGAGTCGTTCGCCACGGATGGAGCAGTTCGCAAGTCGGCTTCATGCTCCTCCTCGTCGCCGCCGCAGTGTGGGCGTGCCTGCCCGCGTGGCAGGACATCATCCTGCAGATGACGCACCGCTCGGACGCCGGCTACATCGCCCTCGTTCTGCCCGTCGCCGGCTATCTCTTCTGGATCCGCCGCTCGCGGGCCCGCTTCGTGCGCTGCCGCCCGAGCGCGTGGGGACCGCTTGCCGTCCTCATCGGCATCGCTCTCGCGTGGTACGGCGACGAGCGGGACATCCGCCTCGCCCAGCACATTGGTGCGATCGTGACCGTCGTCGGTGCGATTCTGACGATGACCGGACTCGAGGCGCTCCGCCAGTTCGGGGCGGTCTTCCTGACGCTCCTCTTCCTCGTGCCGGTGCCAGGCTATTTCCGCACCCGCATCGCGATCCCGCTTCAGGAGGGCGCCACCGCCTTCACCGATGGCGTCCTGAATCTCATCGGCATCGCCAGCGAGCGGCACGGTGCGTCGCTTGTGATTCGTGACACGCCGATCGCCGTCGGCGAAGCCTGCGACGGCATGCGCATGGTGTTCGCCCTCGTCCTCGTCGTCTACGCGTTCGTCTTCTCCGTGCCGTTCAGGCCGGTGACGCGCATCACGCTCATCCTGCTCTCGCCGCTCGTCGCCCTCGTCTGCAATGTCGTGCGGCTCGTGCCGACGGCGCTCTTCTACGGCTACGCCCATCCCGATACGGCCCAGCAGGTCCATGACATCGCCGGGTGGCTCATGCTGCCGATCGCCCTTGTCCTGCTACTTGCGATCGTGCGGCTGATGCGCTGGCTCGATCTTCCGGTCTTCCGCTGGAGGATGCTTCCCGCATGAGGCTCGATACCCCGCTCTTGCGTCGCCTCGCCCGCCGGCTGGGCCGTCCCGCGCCGCTCCTCACGCTCGCGATCCTGCTCGCGTCGCCGGCCGTGCTTGCCCGTCAGGGGACGACGGCCGAGGATCTCGCCCGTCTTGCCGCGATCGCCGCGGCGATGGAGACGGTGCCGCTTCGCATCGGCAATTGGGTTGGCAGCGAGGTGCCGATCCCGACGGATCAGGAGGAGATCCTCAATCCGAACGCCATCCTGAGTCGCAAGTATCAAGAGGTGCGCTCCGCCCGCGACCTCGGCAGCCGCGGCATCGGAACGGATGTGACGATGCTTCTCGTGCACTGCTCGGATGTCCGCGACATGGACGGGCACTGGCCGCTGCACTGCTATCCGAAGAGCGGATGGAAGATCGAGGAGTTCCGCGACGACATCGCCGTGGACGCTCCCGGAGGGGGAACCCATCGCTTCGCGTGGGCCCGCTTCACGATCGCCAACAACAACGCCACGCTGCGCACCATGACGGTGCTCTTCACCTTCGTGCTGCCGGAAGGCCGCGTCGAAACGAACATGCGTCAGCTCTCCGATCGCTCGGCCCGCAAGGCCGACTCGGCGAAGGGCGTCGCCCAGTTCCAGTTCGTCTTCTGGGGCGATGTGCCGGCGGAACGCTGTGCGGAGGTCGCCGCCGAACTCGTGGGCGGCGTGCCTGTCGCGCTGCGCTCGCGGCTCGGCATGCCCCTCGTCGGCGAGATGGTGACGGATCAGGATCAGGAAACAGGTCAGGAGCAGGCTGATGCCCAACCCCAACGGTGAGACCGGACGCGAACTCTCTCTGGCCGCACGCGACGAGGGGCTGCGCATTCCCGCAGGTTCGGGCGTCGGCAGCGCCTACGCCTCCACGCTCGCCCAGGAGGAGGCCCAGCCGAGCCCCGTGGCGATGGTCCGCGACCGACTCCACGGCCGCTGGCTTTGGTGCGTGCTGCTGGGCGCGATCCTCGGTCCCGCCCTCGCGGCTGCGGCCTATTTCCTCACCCCGCTCAGCTATCAGAGTTCGGGCTTCATCCATGTCGAGCGCGAGATCCAGACGAATGTCATGGAGACGCCCGAGACGGAGGCGATGCTTGATTTCCCCGGCTATGTGATCGAGCAGACGATGCTCCTCCGCTCGGAGCGCGTGCTCGCGGACGCAGCGGGCGACGCCCGGATGGCGCCCTACGAGGCCCGCTACGGCGCCTCGCTCGTCGCCGTGATGGACGAGGGGCTCGAGGTCGTGCCGCAGAAGGGCACCGGCTTCATCGCCGTCGTCATGCGCAACGAGGATCCGGTCTTCTCGAAGGTCGCGGTCGACGCGATCATGTCCGCGTACATGCGGATCGTGCCCGATCCGAAGGCCGTCCATCAGACCAAGGTCGATCGCACCCGCGAGCAGCTCGAGACCGCCCGTCGCGAGATCAACCGGCTCAACGAGTCGCGCCTCCAAGTCCTCGCCCGAGCGAAGTACGGCACGGCGAATGTGCAGTCGGTCATCGACGATCGCGTGCAGCTCATGCGGTCGAAGGAGTCCGAGGCAGCCGAGGCGACGCAACTCCTCGCCCGCATCGAGTCGGCGCTGCCCGCCGGCACGAAGCCAGAGTCGAGCGCTCGCGTCGAGGTGGCGGCCGCCGATCTCGATCGGCTCAATCCGCAACTTCCTGCGCTCCGCCGCGAGCTTGAGGCGACCAGGACACAACTCGAGCTGGCCGCAAAGAGCTACAGCGAGCGGCATCCGATCTATCAGAATGTCACCCGGAAGATCGATCTCCTCGAGGCCCAGTACAAGCTCGAGCTGAGCAACGCGAATGCGATGTGGGACGCTGGTCCGGGCAAGAACGCGACCTACGGCGAGGTCGTCGAGCGGCGCGACGCTGCGATGCGGGCGATCGAGGATCTTCGCAAGGAGATCACCGACCTGAATGTCATCATCGCCGAGGACGCGTCGATTCAGCGGAATCTCGCCCGATTCGCCGAGGACGAGCGGACCTTCACCGAACGGCTCAAGCAGCTCGATGTCGAGAGCGAGGCCTTGCAGCGCGGACGCATCTCGGTGCGCACCTCGCCCGAGGTCGCGGCGAAGCCCGCGAAGGATCGGCGCATTCCGCTCGCCGGCGGCGGCTTCATCGGCGGCTTCGCCCTGAGCTTCGTCCTCTTCTTCGTCTGGGGCACCGTCGACAAGCGGGCCTACGGCACATCGCAGCTCATCACCGCGAGCCAGGGGAAGCTCCTGCTCGCCGGAGCGATTCCCGACATGAAGGAAGTCGAGGCGGATGCCGACGCCAAGGACCTCGCATCGAACTGCGTGCATCGCATTCGCACGCGGATCGAGTCGCGACGGACGCCGGGCGACGGCTACGCGCTGATGGTCTCGAGTCCCTTCCAGGGCGACGGCAAGACGACGCTCGCCGTTGCGCTCGCATGGAGCTACGCCGAGAGCGGCTACCGCACGCTCCTCGTCGACTGCGACTTCATCGGGCAGGCGCTCAGCTTCCAGTTCGGACAGCTCGGCGCGCCGGGCGTCCGTGAGGCGCTCCAGGGCGAGAGTTCGGCCCAGTTCGTCGCTCCCTGCGGCGCGCCGACGCTGTCGATCCTGCCGGTCGGCCGCGACCGCCACTTCGGGGCGAGCCGCGTCCATCCGACGGGGCTCCGCCGCCTCTTCCGCGAGCTGCGCAGCCAGTACGACATCCTCATCGTCGACACCGGTCCGATGACCGCGAGCATCGAGGCCCTGCCCGTGGCGAGTTCGGTCGATGGCGTCGTCCTCTCCCTGCGGCGCGGCCGGTCGCGCGATCGCCTCGAGGAGTGCATCGCCGACATCGGCTCGGTCGGCGCTGAGTATCTCGGCGTCGTCCTTAACTACGCGGAGCGCAAGGACTGTCTGCGCTACGGCTCCGTCTCGCGCATGAGCGTCGAGATCACCCGGGCCCTCGAGGGGCGCTCCGAGCCGGCGCCGATCCATCCGCTGCTCGCGGCGATCCAGCCGTCGCAGCCGGAGAAGCCCAAGGGCGGCGCCGCGGGTGACGCGGCATGAGTCCGACCGCCGCAGCGACACGCATCGGGGCCCCTTCGACCATGAGTTCCACCGACACGAGTACGGCCGAGACGAGCAGGGCGGTTGCCCAGCGCGAGCCCGCGCCGGGCGCCCAGGCTGCTGCCCAATCCGAGCGGCTGTGGGGACTCTCGCCGATCGAGCTGCATGACGCGTTCTGGCGCTGCCACGGCATCGAGTGCGTGCGTCGTGGGTCTGCGCTCGCCGATGATGGCGCCGCCGCCGCCCGCGGCAGCGGCGCCGACGCCTTCCTGCTGCTCGAGCCGGAACAGCTCGTTCTCTTTGACCTGCGCGACATCGCCCAGATGCTCCAGTGGACGCGCTGCGAACTCTGCCGCGTGCGCGTCGACGAGGCGGGCGAGGAGAGCTATCGCGAACGCGTGCTCACCGGCGAGGATGGCCTCGTCAAGCGCATCGAGCGGATCTACTCGCGCGAGTATCGGGTCGGACACTCGGTCCTCCTCACCGATCGGCCGGCCCGCGCCGCCGGCTGGGCTCGGGCCGCATCGCGACGCGACGGATGGAAAGCGCTGCGAAGCGGTGGTCGGGCGGCCCAGACCGATGCCTGCCGCGTGCACGGATGGAGCTATCGATGCGGCGACGCCTTCGACGAATCGCGTCTCGTCGCGCGGCTCGTTGACATGTGGAGCGAACCGGAGCGGGCGATCGAGGGGATCGAGGCGCTCGGCGACGGCATCTTCGGACCGAAGGGCATGTCGATCCGCGCGACGGACACGCTCATCGGGCCGCTCTGGCTCGGCGCCGGATATGACCGCGTCGCCGGCGATGGCGGAGGCACCGGCGTTGCGGGCACCGCGCCGCCGAGACTCCTCGTCGGTCCGGCTTGGGAGCCCGATCGCGGTGCGGTCGAAGGGGTGCGCGTGCTCGAGGTCGACGAGATCCTCTCGCCGGAGCGCGTCGCGGCAGCGGAGCGCGCCCGCAATTCCGACGGCACCGTCTACCACGCGATCAAGCGACTCATCGACATCGCCGTCAGCGGCACCGTACTCCTCCTTCTTCTGCCGATCCTCATCGCCGTCTCGATCGCGGTCGTCGTCGACGACGGCATGCCGATCTTCTTCGGCCATCGCCGCCAGACCCGCGGCGGACGCATCTTCCGATGCTGGAAGTTCCGCACGATGCGCCGCAACGCCGAAGCGCTCGCCAAGGAACTCCGCAGCCTGAATGTCTGCGACGGCCCGCAGTTCTTCATCAAGGACGATCCGCGGGTGACGCGGGTGGGCAAGCTCCTGCGGGCATGGCACCTCGACGAGCTGCCGCAGTTCTGGAATGTGCTCGTCGGCGACATGAGCATGGTCGGTCCGCGACCGAGTCCCGACGGCGAGAACCAGTTCTGCCCGGCGTGGCGAGAATTGCGCCTCAGCGTGCGCCCCGGCATCACCGGACTCTGGCAGGTCGAGCGCACGCGCGAGCCCGGTCGGGACTTCCAGGAATGGATACGCTACGACATCGAGTATGTGAATCGGGCAAGCCTGTGGCTTGACCTGTGGATCTGCTTCAAGACGCTCTCGAACATCATCAGCCGCAAGGGAAGCGGCGCACGCGGTGGCGACGCGGCTGGAAGGCGCTAACGATATGGCCCGAAGCAACCGAGCAAAACGGCGTCTCACCCTTCTTGGCATCCTTCTGGGGTCGGCGGTCGTCGCCGGCGCCGGCTCCTATGCCGGCGTCACCTGGTGGCGAGCCCGCGGCGTCGCCCAGGCGCGCGTCGCCGGCTACGAGCGCTTCGAGGCGGGGGAGTACGAGGCGGCGCTTGACCTCCTCAGCCGATATGTCGCGAAGAACCGCGAGGATGTCGACGCCCTGCTGAAGCTCGCCCGCTGCCGCGCCGAGGTGCCCTCGCCGAACCAGCGCCATCTCGTCGACGCTGCCGGCTTCTATCGCGAGGTCATTCGGCTCCGGCCCGGCAATGTCGAGGCCCTCAAGGGACTGCTCGACATCTATCGCCGCATCGGCTACGCCCCGGAGCTCGAGCGGATCACCGACGAACTCCTTCGCATCGAACCGAACAATGTGCCCGCGATCGAGTCGCGCACCGCACTCGCCTTCCAGCGCGGAAGCTGGAAGGAGGCGATCGAGGGCTCCGAGCGGCTCATGTCGATCGAGCCGGACGCCTACAAGTGGCGGGCGTTGCACCTGGAGTTTCTGCGGAAGTCGGATCCGGACATCGAGTCGCGGCTGAAGGCGATCAACGGCTGGATCGCCGCCGGCGAGCCGGACGGGCGCTATCGCCTCTTCCTCGCCGACACCTTCCGGCAGATGAACCGCGACGAGGAGGCCAAGCAGGCCGCGATCGCTGCGGTCGAGAAGGGCATGCCCGATGCCCAGACCCTCACCGTGCTGCTCGACCTGCTTGACCTGCTCAAGCTGGGGGACCAGTCGGCGAAGGCCGTCGAGCGAGCGCTTGCGGCGGGGCTGCCGCGCTCCGCCGTCGTGCAGATGCAGGTGCACCGTCACTATCGCGCCGGCCGACTGAGCATCGCACGCGAGGAGCTCGCCGCGGCGCTGGCCGCGATGGACGCGAACGCAGCCGACGCGGGCAAGGATCGCGATGAGCTGCTGCGCTGGCAGGTGCGCATCGCCGAGGTCGATCGCGACCCGGTGACGGCCGATGCCGCGATCGCTTCGCTGCGCCAGCGGGTGCAGGCCTCGGGCGTGTCGCAGGATGGAGAGTCCCGCGCAGAGGCCGAAACGACGGTGCGATGGATGGATGCGATCCAGGCCTCGCGCGGCTTCGACGGCGGGCCGACGACCGCGCCGCCGCGGATCGCGATGGGGCAGCTCCAGCGGGCCCTCGCCGACAATCCGCGCGACTCGCTGCTGCTTCTGCGGGCCGGTGACATCGCCCTTCGTGCGGGCGAGGTCGACGAGGCCGCCCGCTTCTTCGCGAGTGCGTTCGAGGCCGAGGGCGGTCGCTGGCCGCTCGCCGGGATTCGCCAGGCATCGGCGCTTCTCGCCGTCGGGCGCACGGAAGAGGCGTTCAAGCTCACCCGTGACCTGACCCGCCAGTTCGACGACAACATCGGCGTCTACTTCGTCTTCGCCCAGGCCTGCGACGCGATCGCCCGCGAGGGCCGCTCGCCCTCGATGGTCGATCCGACGCTTCCGAGCGAGGTCACCGCGCGGGTGCTTCTCGAGAAGCTCTATTCACTCGATGTGAAGGGCAATCCGATCTTCCTGCCGCCGCTTCTCGCGACGCTCGTCGCCGAGGGCGACGCCGATGAGGCGACGCGATTGGCCAACATCGCCGTCGCCGATCCGAAGACGCCGGTCGACACGCTCCTCCAGATCGCGACGCTCTTGGCCGCGCCTGACTTCAAGGATGTTCCGCTCCGCGCGATCGACGCTGCCCGCGGGCGCGACGCCGATGCGCTCGAACTGGCCATGACCAAGGCCCGCGTGCAGATCCAGCGCGGCGAGGCCGGTGCGGCGCGACTGGCGATGCGCTCGGCGCTCCAGTCCGCGGCTGGAACGCTCCCCGCGTCGGTCCGCGCCGAACTCGCCCGCGTGCAGGCGGAGGCGGCGATGCGCGAGGGCGGCAACGATGTGCCGGCCCTTCTCTCCGAAGTGCTCAAGGAGGGCGGGAACGACCTCGACGCCATCGACTTCGTCCTCGGACAGGCGGCGTCGTGGGATGACGAGGGCATCGTGAACGCCGCCGCCGCGAAGCTCGGCGAACTGATCGGTGAGACGGCGCCGCGCACGGTCCTGACCAACGCCGCTCGCGTCCTGCGCTTCCGACGGGCCGACCAGCAGGAGATCGCCAAGTCGATCCAGGCCGTCGACAAGGTGCTTGAGGGCAACGGCAAGTCGGCCGCCGCGCTCGTCACGCTCTCGCGTCTCTTCGGCGCCACGCAGCCGCCTGACCTCGCCCGCGCCGCCAGTTACCTCGAACAGGCAGTCATCCTTCAGCCGGGGCGCCGCGATCTCTATCCCGAACTCATCGCCCTCATGCAGGCGAGCGGCGACTTCCCCGGGGCGAACAACTATCTCCAGCAGTTCATGCGTTCGGCCGGCGGCGATGACGATCAGGCCCGCCTCGCCGCGAACCTGATGGTGCGTCAGGGGCAGTTCCTGAGCGCGATCCCGACCCTGGAGCGCGTGGCCCGGCGACCGGGCAGCACCGAGGCCGATCTCGTCGCCCTGGGCGACGCGGAGCGGCGGATCGGTCGGATGGACCAGGCCGAGAAGGCCTTCCGCGAGGCGCTCGAACGCCCTGATCGGTCGGCGCTCGGGGCCATGGCGTATGCGGAGTTTCTCGCCCGCGCCGGTCGTCTCGACGAGGCGCGCGCGATGGTGGTGGAGGATGCGAAGCGCGAGAAGCCGGCGCTCACGCCGGCGAATCGTGCCTACCTACAGGCTCGGCTTGAACTCGACTATGGCGATCCCGCGCTGGCAGCGCCGGCGGTCGCCGAGGCGATGCGTCTCGCGCCGCAGTCGCCGGGGGTCGTCCTCCTCGCAGCCCGCGAGCGGGCCGCAGCGGGAGCGATGGGTGAGGCTGTCGCGATCGCCCAAAAGGGTCTCGAGACGGAACCCGACAACCAGCAGCTGCTCGCGTTCGTGTCGAGCCTGCTCATGGCCGATCCGAGCAGTCGCGAAAGCTCGGCCGCAACGCTCGAGCGACTTCGATCCTCCAATCCGGCGCTCGGGGAACTGCTCACGATCGTCAAGGCCTGCGCCGGCCCCGACGGCACCATTCGTCCCGGCGAGGAGCAGCTCGCTGCGCTCCTTGAGCTGACGAATCGATATCCCTCCGAACCATCGGTCTGGACCGTTGCGATCGATCTCCATGCGACGGTCGGACGACTCGAGGATGCGGTGCGACTGGCCCGCCGCGGCATGGCTCGGCTTCCCTCGGAAGCGGGGCCAGCGGAGATGGCTGCGCGACTCCTGCTCCAGCTTCGCCGCGCCGACGAGGCCCGTGACGCGGCGCGCTCCTGGCGCGCCCTCACCGCGGATTCGCCGCTTGAGGCCGATCTCGTGCTCGCTCGCGTCGCTCTGGTGAGCGGGAAGCCTGCGATGGCGGCGGAGACGCTACAGCCCTACGACACGCGCCTTCGCGCCGAGGCGCTCAAGCGCCCCGATGCGCTGGGCGTCTACGCCGCCGCGATTCTCCTTGCCGGAGAGGGTGAGCGGGCGTTTGCGACGGTGCGCGACGGTCTTGAGCGCGAACGGAACGAGAATCGCCCCGAGCGACTGCTGCTCGCCGAGTGGCTGCGGGCGATTCGCAGCGCACCGACGGCGCTCGCGCTCGATGCGCTTGCCCGAAGCGAGTCGCTCCTCGCCGTCGACGACACCGGCCGCGGGGCGCTCGCGACGGAGTATGTCGCGCTGGCCAAGCGCCGGAATGCCCAGGTCGCTGCGGAGCGTGCGAAGGTCCACCTCGATGCGCTCTCGCCGGCGGCGCGGGCCACGCCCATCGCAACGCTCCTCGGGGCGGAGCTCGCTGCGATTCGCGGCGATGTCGCCCAGGCGAGCGCGACCTACCGAGCGGTGTGGGAGAGCCTTCCGGAGGATGTGCGAGGGCGTCTCGTCACCTGGCCGACGCTCGATCAGCCGACCCAGTCCTCGCTCGCGGGGGCTCGCTCGTTGGCTCTCTTCGCGTCGAACAACCAAGCGGCGTTTCTCGCCAAGGCCGGCGTCGAACTCGACACAGCCCAGGCGGCGATCGATCGAGCCCTCCTGATCGCCCCCGAGGATCCGGCCCTGCTCGAAACGCGCGGCGAGGTCCTCATGGCCCGCAAGGAGTTCGATCAGGCCCGCCTTCTCATCGAACCGCTTGCGGCTCGCGCCGACGCGTCGCCCAGCCTTCGCGTCATGCTCGGTCGCATTCACCTCGCCGTCGGTCGGGTCGACGACGCCCGCCGTCAGGCCGACGCCGCCGCCCGCATGTTGGAGGAGGATCCCTTCGCCGATCGACTGATCGTCGAGGCCCTGGAGGATCTCCAGGCTGCGATCGCCACGAAGTCGAAGCCCACCGCCTGACCGATCCCGCACCATCGCTCCCCGCGGGCCTGAGCGCCGCTCGGGTGACCATCGCAACCATCCCTCTCACCAATGGCCATCTCCAGCACCACCACTCCGGCGCGTCGGGGCATCATCCTTGCGGGCGGATCCGGCACGCGGCTCTATCCGATCACCCGCGCGGTGAGCAAGCAGCTCATGCCGGTGTACGACAAGCCGATGATCTATTACCCGCTCTCGATGCTGATGCTTGCCGGCATCCGCGAGACGCTCGTCATCACCACGCCGCAGGATCAGGCGGCGTTCCAGCAGCTTCTCGGGGACGGCTCGCAGTGGGGGCTCTCCTTCACCTATGAGGCGCAGCCGAAGCCCGAGGGACTCGCCCAGGCGTTCCTGATCGGCGAGCGTTTCCTCACCGTGAACGGCCGCATCGCCCCGAGCGCCATGGTGCTCGGCGACAACATCTTTTACGGCACCGAACTCCAGCGCCGCCTTCGTCGCATCAGCGAGCGGCCCACGGGAGCGAGCGTCTTCGCCTATCACGTGACGAATCCGCAGGAGTACGGCGTCGTCGAGTTCGATAAGTCCTTCCGGGCGGTCTCGATCGAGGAGAAGCCGAAGCAGCCGAAGTCGAACTACGCCGTGACGGGCCTCTATTTTTATGATGAACAGGTCGTCGAGATCGCCAAGGGCGTGCGTCCCTCGTGGCGCGGCGAGCTCGAGATCACGAGCGTCAACGACGAGTACCTGCGGCGCGGCCAGCTCTCGGTCGAGCTTCTGGGACGCGGCTCGGCGTGGCTCGACACCGGCACCTTTGACACCCTCCTCCAGGCAGCGCAGTTCGTGCACACGCTCGAGGCCCGGCAGGGACTCAAGATCGCCTGTCCGGAGGAGATCGCCTTTCGTAACGGCTGGATCGATCGCGCCGCGATGGAGCGCCTGGCCGAGCAGCTCTCGAAGAACTCCTATGGCGCGTACCTCAAGCAGGTGCTCCGTGAAGCCGAAACGACCTGACGCCCGAGCGCTGTCGCGCTGGCGCCGAGCGAAGCCATGAAGGTCCTCCCCACCGAACTTCCGGATGTCGTCGTCATCGAGCCACAGGTGTTCGGCGACGCCCGCGGCTTCTTTCTCGAGACCTGGTCGGCCCGCGGTTATGCGGAGGCCGGGCTGCACATGACCTTCGTGCAGGACAACTGGAGCCGCTCCTCGCGGGGCATTCTCCGGGGCCTGCACTACCAGTTGCGCCATCCGCAGGGGAAGCTCGTGCGGGTGACCCAAGGCGAGGTCTTCGATGTCGCCGTCGATCTCCGGCGGAGCTCGCCCTCCTTCGGCCGCTGGACGGGGACGATCCTCAGCGCCGAGAACCATCGGGCGATGTATGTGCCGCCGGGCTTTGCCCACGGCTTCTATGTGCTGAGCGAGTCGGCTGACTTTCAATACAAATGCACCGATCTCTACATGCCGGCGCATGAGCGCACCATCGCCTGGGACGATCCTGCGATCGGCATCCGCTGGCCGCTCGTCGGCGGGGCGAGGCCGACGCTCTCGGACAAGGACCGGACGCGGGCGATGCTTCTGAGCCAGGCGGTCGAGCGAGGGGAGATCTTCCCGTGAGCGATCACGATTCCGATCGTCAGCGCGTGCTTGTCACCGGCGCGGGCGGACAGCTTGCCACGGAGCTGGTGCGGACCGCGCCGGCCGCGTGGAGCGTCGTCGCCCTGAGCGAGCGTGAGCTCGACATCACCGACGCCGCGGCGGTCGAGCGGGAGATCCTGCGCCACCGCCCGCACGCGATCGTGAACGCCGCGGCCTACACCGCGGTCGATCGCGCCGAGAGCGAAGAGGAGCAGGCCTTTCTCGTCAATCGCGACGGACCCGCTGCGATCGCCGCCGCGGCGAGCAGGCATGGCGCGTTTCTCGTGCATGTCTCGACCGACTTCGTCTTCGACGGAAGCGCGTCGCACCCCTATGTGCCCGAGGCCCAGCCCCATCCGATCTCGATCTACGGCGCGTCGAAGCTCGCCGGCGACATGGCCGTTCGGCACGCCTGCGCCGAGGCGGCGATCCTGCGCACCGCGTGGGTCTATGCGAGCCATGGCCGCAACTTCGTGCACACGATGCTGAAGCTCATGCGCGAGCGCGGGCATGTGCGCGTGATCGCCGATCAGGTCGGCACGCCGACCAACGCCCGCGGTCTCGCCGGATGCTGCTGGAGGCTTGTCGAGCGGAAGCTCGGCGGAACCTATCACTGGACCGATGCCGGCGTCGCAAGCTGGTATGACTTCGCCGTCGCGATCGCCGAAATCGGCGTGGCGACCGGCGTGCTCCCGTCGATGCCGACGGTCGAGCCGATCCGCACGATCGACTATCCGACGCCGGCGAAGCGCCCGGCGTACGGCGTCCTCGACAAGACCTCGACCTGGCAGGCCCTCGGCCTGTCCGCGCCGCACTGGCGCGTGCCGCTCTGGCGGACGCTCGAGGAGATCGCCAAGGAGTCAGGTCATGGCTGAGTGCTCGCGTTCCAACATGCTCGTGACCGGCGCGGCCGGATTCATCGGCGCGAACTTCGTCCGCCACCGACGGGCGATCGCCCCCGAGGAGCGGATCGTCGCCCTCGATGCCCTCACCTACGCGGGCAATCGCGGCAACCTGCACGGACTCGAGACGGGCGCGAATCCCGTGCGCTTCGTCCACGGAGACATCCGCGACGGGGATCTCGTCGAGCGCCTGCTCCGCGACCATGGCATCGGGACAATCGTCCATTTCGCCGCGGAGTCGCATGTCGACCGCTCGATCAGCGGACCCGACGCATTCATCGACACGAATGTCGTCGGCACGCATGCGCTCCTGAAGGCGGCGCGGGCGGTGTGGCTCGGCGCCCGGCCCGTCGAGCATCGCTTCCATCATGTCTCGACCGACGAGGTCTACGGTTCGCTTTCGGCGACCGATCCGGCCTTCCGCGAGGAGAATCAGTATCAGCCGAACTCGCCCTACTCGGCGAGCAAGGCGGCGAGCGATCACCTCGTGCGTGCCTATCACCACACCTTCGGGCTGGCGGTGACGACGAGCAACTGCTCGAACAACTACGGGCCCTATCAGTTTCCCGAGAAGCTGATTCCGCTCATGCTCGTGAACATCCTGCACGGCAAGCCGCTGCCGGTCTACGGCGACGGCATGAATGTGCGCGACTGGCTCTACGTCGAGGATCACTGCCGGGGCATTTCGCTCATGCTCGAGCGCGGCACCGTCGGCGAGGTCTACAACATCGGCGGCAACAACGAGCGGCCGAACATCGAGATCGTCCATCGGATCTGCGCGATGATCGACGAGCGATTCGCTCGCGATCCGTCCCTGGGGAAGCGCTTCAGCGGCGCCCCGGCGGCGAAGGGGGAGAAGAGCGCTTCGCTCATTACCTATGTGAAGGACAGGCCGGGCCACGATCGTCGCTACGCGATCGATGCCCGCAAGGCCGAGCGCGAGCTCGGATACCGGCCGGTCGAGACCTTCGAGAGCGGTTTCGCCAAGACGATCGATTGGTATCTCGCCAACGAGAGCTGGTGGCGCGGGGTCATGGACGGCAGCTACCGAAATTGGATCGAATCGAACTATGCGCACCGCACCGGCGCACCGGCTGCGAGCGGCGTGTGAGCCTCGGCGGACGGCAGGGGACGGGAACCAAAGAGAAGGATGCGAGAAGGATGCGAACGCGATGATCCAGCAGCATGCGGTACTCGACCTCCGCTGGGACCGTGAGCGCGGCTATGCCGCCGTCGGTGACCACGCCCATGAGATCGGCCTGTCGGTGCCGGGCGAGGACGGATCGGAGAAGGGGATCGTCGGCCGCTGGCGCTTCGACGGATCGACGCTCGTCATCGAGCCCGATCCCTTCGGTTACCTGCCGATGTTTCTCTGGATCGGGCCGTCGAACGAGCGCGAGGCCCGCATCATGGTCGGCACCTCGCCGATCGCCCTCGTCGCGGCCGGCGCGCCGGGCGAACCCGATCGCGAGGAACTGAGCCTCTGGTGCCGCGTCGGGCTCTGCCTTGGCGAGCGCACGCTCTTCAAGCACATTCGGCTCGTCCCGCGCGGGAAGCGCGTGATCTTCGATCGCGGCGCCGTGCGCTTCGAGGGACCTGGTCTTCCGATCGTTCCACCCTCGATCCGCTCGGTCGAGGAGGGGGTCGAGGGCTACTGCGAGCTCTTCCGCGCTGCGATGCGACGACGCCCGCCGGTCGGCGAGTTCGCGATGCCGCTCTCGGGTGGGCGTGACTCGCGCATGATGCTGCTTGACGCACTCGCCCTTGGCCATCGGCCGAAGGCGTGCGTGACGCTCACCGGCGGTCGAGCGTCGGATCATCCCGACGCGGTGATCGCCCGCGAACTCTCCCGTCGCGTCGGCATTCCGCTCGTCGAGATCGAGGCCCGCTCGCGATGGATCGAGAGCGAGGCCCGCAAGCATGTCACGGGTGGCCTGCTCGTCCTCGAGCACACCTGGATGATGCCGATCTGGGACACGCTGCGGGCAAGCTTCGATTGCTGGTATGACGGCCTCGGCTGCGGCGCCATCACCCGCGGCGATCTCTGCAAGGAGAGCTGCCTCGATCGCTATCGCCGCGGCGCCTGGGAAGACCTGACCCGCGAGTTCGCAAGCTATGCCCTCGGCGTGAGCGACGAGACGCTCCGCGAGCTCGCCCGGCGCGTCGACTGGATTGAACCGAGTCACGACTGTGCGGTGGAGCTCGTCCGTGAGGAGTTCGCCCGCTTCGAGGGGGCCGCGAATCCGCTGACGGCGATGAGCTTTGCGAATTGGGGCGGTCGGGCGATCTCGCTCAATCCCTACATGCTCTGCGCGACGCACAAGGCGATCCACACGCCCTTCATGGACCAGGATCTCGTCCGGTTCCTGCTCGGCTATCCGATCGAACTTGCCCTGCAGGACGATCTCCAGACCGCCTGCGTTCGGCGCATGCACCCGGACTTCGCGTCGGTGCCCTTCGACAAGGATCTGCCGAAGCCGAAGAAGGGGCAGCGGAAGTCGCTGCCCGCGAAGATCGCCGGCCGCCTCGCGACGATGCGGCACATGTCCTCCCGCGGCGGATCGTTCAGTTCGCTCGGCCTGGCCCGGGCGCTCCGCGGCGACTCCCGCACGGTCCCGGTAATCGCAGCGCTGGCCCTCCTCGAACGGGCGTCGACCGCGGCGGGAGCCTCGGAATTGCTCGCGACCTACGGCTTCGGCAGCGCCCTCGATCGGGCCTCGCTCGTTGCGCACCGGGCCTGACGCCGGATTCGGGAGAAGGGGATTGCATTCTGCTACAGATGTCGTAGACTCTGCCACATCTGTCGCAGATGGGGGTGCCGTTTGGCAACCCGGCATTCTGTGCAGTTCGACCAGAGAACCACAGAGTCGACCAGAGAACCACAGAGGCACGGAGGGCACAGAGGCAGCACAGAGAATGCACCGAGAAGCCAACGGAAAGAGGAAACTCGTCGCACAAACTAGTAGGCGCAGAGTGGACTTGACTTGGGTCGGGACCTCTCACCGTTCCCAATGCCTGCCTGCCTCAGGCCCCTCCGGCAACGGCGTATCTCCATGAACTCGCTCGCGCCTGTCTCCCCATTTTTGCCTTCTCTGTGCATCCTCTGTGCCCTCTGTGCCTCTGTGGTTCTCTGGTTCTCTGGATGATTCGCGCAGAATCCCGCCGGTCCGTCGGCAGTAGCAACGCTTCCCATGCGACTGAACGATTCAGAATGGACCGTGATGACCGCGATCTGGTCGGAGGTCGCCGGCGCGAGTGCCGACGATGGCGTCACCGCCCGCGACATCCACGGTCGGCTCGAGGAAGCCACCGGTTGGGCATACACGACGCTCAAGACGCTGCTGGCGAGGCTGGTCGAGAAGGGGGCGCTCGCCGAGCGAAAGGTCGGCAACCAGAGCGTCTTCGTGCCGCGAATCTCCCGCGATGAGGCCCGCACTTCGGCGCTTCGCTCGCTCGTCGAGCGGGCCTTCGACGGGACGGTCGGCTCGCTCCTCCTTCACATGGCCGGGCGCGAGCGCCTCAGCAAGCGCGATCGCGAGAAGCTGTTGGCGCTTCTCAAGGACGACGATGCGAAGGCCCGGTCCGCTGACATCGCACGCCCGGCGCGCAAGGACGGCGCGCGCCGATGAACGAGCCGGCCCTCCGTTCCCTGCTCGCCTTCCTCGATCGCCTCGCGCTTGGCTGGTGGGAGTGGATGCTTCCGCTCGCTGCGCACCTCGCGTTCCTCGCCGCTGCGGTCGCGATCCTCGAGTTCATCATCGGTCGCTCTGCCGGCCAGCGGATCCTAAGCGAGTCGCTGCGCGTGCGCGTGCTGACGCTCCTCTGGGCCCTCGTCCTCGTGAAGGTGCTGCTTCCACCGTCGCTCGCGTCGCCGCTGAGCGTCATGCATCTCGTCGTCGATCGGCCGCTCGAGGCGGCGTCGGCGGCGGCTGAGCAGAGTGTCCCGATGGCGGTCGTGTGCGGTACGGCGCTGGTGTGGCTCATCGGTGCGGGGGCGCTCGGCATGATGCTCGTTGCGCGTCTGCGAAGCGTTCGCCGCGACGCGATCCTGCGCTCCGTTGCCGCTGACCCCGCAACCCGTCTTGCCGTGCAGCGCGCCGCGACGCGCGTGGGACTCCGATCGACGCCTGCGATGCGCGTCGTCGCGCATGCCCACGAGGCGGCGATCGTCGGCGTCTGGCGTCCGTTGCTTCTCGTGCCGGCCGAAGCGGCACTCTCCGCCACGCAGCGCGAGCATGTCATCCTCCACGAATGCATGCATCTCCGGCGCGGCGATCATCGCTGGTCCGCGCTCGCGTGGCCGATCCTCCTCTGCGTCTGGTTTCATCCTGCGGCATGGATCGCCCGCGCGCGACTCGCCGCTTTCCGCGAGATCCGCTGCGACGCCGCCGTGACGGCGCTACTCGGAAACGAAGGACCCTCCTATCGCGCGACGCTTCTCGAGGTCGCTCGCTCGTTGCTCATCGCGTCCGAGCACGACCGTCGACTGCCGCGCGGCGCCGCGGCATTCGGCATCCTCGGCATCGCCTCGCCGCTCTGTGAGCGACTCACCGCACTTGAGCGCAGCCAGACGCTGCCCCGCTGGCGGCGCCGCTGCGAGTCGCTCGCGGCGGTCGGCGTGACGCTCGTCGTCGCGGCCTGCTGCCTTCCTCTCGCGACGCCGCCGATTCCGATCACGGAGCAGTGGCATGCAGCCCAGGGCTGCATGCACAAGCGCCTCATCATCCTTCGCCTACAGGCCGAGATCGCTCGTTCGTCGGCCGCTTCCGACCCTTCCTCTCGGAGTTCACCATGACCGCTCGCTGTGCACCTCGCTGTCGCCTCGTCATTCCGGCAATGAGCTTCGTCCTCGGCGCGGGCGTTGCTCTCTCGTTCGCCGCCCAGCAGGGAGGCGCGCCCTCCAAGCCCGCTGCGCCGGCTCTGGGTGAGGCCGCCGACGATCCCTCGAATGCGGCGATTCAGGCGGACATCCAGAAGGCGATGGCGGCCGCGGCGAAGTTCGTCCAGCCCGGCGAGCGCCACAAGGCGCTCGAGCGCTTTCTCGGCTCGTGGACGACGACCACGACGACGATGTTCATGGGACGGCGGCAGGCCGGCGAGACCGGCACGGCGAGCGGCGCGTGGCTCATTCCGGGGCGCTGGCTCAAGCTCGACTACGAGCTGAGCATGGCCGGCATGCGCTTCACCGGCGTGACGATCATCGGGTATGACAATTTCAAGATGAGCTATGTCGCGACGACGGTGACGAGCGCGGATACCGCAATGGTGCGCTATGAGGGTGACATGGATCCGTCGGGCGATGCGCTCATCATGTATGGAACGATCGATGAATACATCACCGGCGAGCACGACAAGATGGTGAAGTATCTCTGGCGCTTCACGAACGACAATCGCATCGTCCTCGAGGTCCATGACCTGCCGATCGGCGAGCGCAACACCCAAGTCATCGAGGTCGCCTTCGATCGCGTCGCCGGCGAGAAGAAGACAGGAAGCTGAACCATGGCCGAACTTCGTATCGAAGTGCCGATCGCCGTCCCCGCCGAGCGGGCGTTCGCTGCGATGACCGATTTCGCGAACGCGCCGCAGCGCATCTCCGGCATCAAGCGCGTCGAACTCCTGACCGACGGACCGCCGCGTGTCGGCACGCGCTTCCGCGAGACGCGGGTCATGTTCGGCCGCGAGGCGACCGAAACGATGGAGGTCACGCGCTTCGATTCCGGGCGCTCCTACGAACTCTCGGCGATGAGCTGCGGCACGCTCTTTCGCTCGGAGATTCGGGTCGATCCCGCAGGGCCCTCGTCCTGCGATCTCACCATGACCTTCCTGGCGACTCCGCAGACGGTCCTCGCCAAGGTTTTCGCCTTGCTCTTTCGCGGCATGATGAAGTCCTGCGAACGGGCGATGCGTCAGGACATGGAGGAGATGAAGCGATCGCTCGAGAGCGAGAGTGGTGCCTGAGGGTGACGATTCACCGTCGGACCGAATCCCACAGCCTGATCGAACCGTCGCCGGAGGCCGTCGCGATGCGCGTGCCGTCGGGACTGAACGCAACGGTGTAGATGTACGCGCTGTGACTGTGGCGCTCGAAGACCTGATCCCAGGTCGCCGTGTCCCAGAGCCGAAGCGAATTGTCGTTGCCCCCGCTCGCGACGCGACGGCCGTCGGGGCTCACTGCGATCGAGTACACGAAATCCCGGTGCCCGCGCAGGCGATCGATCTCTCGATCGCCTGCGATGTCCATGACGACGATGTCGCCGCTGGCGAGACCGATGAGCACCGTGCGCCGGTCCGCGAGGAAGGCCACGCAGGCGACGACGCTCTCGAAGGTCCACGCGCGGATCGAAGCCGCTTCGCCGACGCGCCGGATCCTCGCCGTGCGCTCGTCGACCGATGCCGGTCGAGCGCCACGCCCGAAGGTGGCCTGACTCACGGGGTGCATTGCCTCGAATGTCCCGGTTGGGTCGCGGACGATGCGGCCGGCGTCCGCCATCCGATCCTCGGCCAGGAGATCGGCGTCCTCCGCACGCGGCGTGACGCTCGCGCCGCTCGCGATATCCCATGCGCAGTCGGCGGTCGGCGCTGCGGCGGCAAGGAGTCGTGATCCGTCGCGAGAGAAGCGGAGGGCGTGTGGACTCGGCGCTTCGCCGAGGACGGCGACCTCCTCACCGCTCACGCCATCCCAGAGCCGAGCGACGCTCGGGCCATAGGAACTCGATGCGAGCAACGAGCCGTCGGGCGAGAAGGCCACGCAATAGACATAACGGTCCGAGCTGCGCAGCACCTTCGAGCGTTCGGAGCGAAGGTCGCCGATCGCGATGAGCGAGCCGGCCAGAATCGCAAGCCGGGATCCATCCGGGCTGAAGGCCAGCGCACTCGCGTCGGTGGCGGCTTCCCGCAGCGTGTACATGCGGAGCATCTGCCCGTCCGACGCATCGCGAACGCGCACGGTGGCATCGTGCGACCCGGTCGCAATGCGGTCGCCCTTCGGCGAATAGGCGAGGGCGCTGATCGCTCGGGTGTGGCCAGGCCACCGTCGATCGATGGCGAGGCTTCCGCCGTCGAGGATTCGCGTGTCGCGGAGATTGGAGCCGACCGCGAGCTCGTCGTGGTAGGGTCGAAACGAGAGGATCGAGCCGTTCTCGGGACTTCGATGGTCAACGACCGGTGCGCCCGTCTCGATATCAAAGCTGGAGATCAGGAAGGTGTTTCGGGGATACCCGGTCGCCACCGCAACCGTTGTGCCGTCCGAGTTCGCCGAAAGGGAAGTATGCCCCCGGGCCTCATCGGCGGAGGTGTGGGTCTGACGGCTCCAGAGGACTTCCCGCCGCCGTCGGTCCCACACGGTGATCGAGTCGGCGCTGCGAGCGATGATCCGATGCCCGTCCCTGGTGAGGTCCGTGCCAAGGATGCCTTCCGGGGCGTCGGTCCAGCGATCGACCTCGTTCCCCGACTCAGCCTCGAGAAGCCGCACATCCCGGGCGCTCGTCGCCACGACAAACAGCGGTCCGTATGGCGCCGCATCGACGGCGATCACGGTCGCGTCGATGGGACGCTCCTCCTCGACCTGACCTGTCGAAACATCCCAGATCCGTAGGCGATTGTCGCTCGCGATGCCGGCGACGCGGGCGCCGTCAGAGAGGAACATGATCTCGCCGACGATCGGGCTGGGCGAGGTGATCCGGGCCGACCACTGATCGGTGTTGCGATGAAGATGGTGCCACTCCCAACTGCGGAACTCGGGGGGCGCCTCGTCAAGATGCCGCTGCGCCGCCACCATGTCGTCCCGTTCGATCGCGGCGGACGCTGCCTCGATGCGGGCGCGATAGCTCGACCAGCGCTCCTCCTTCTCTCGCGCGAGCGCATCGAACGCGAACTTCGTCGCGGCCGCAGCGCCCATTCCAAGCGCGATCATGATGCCCGCCACGCCGGCCACGACCGCCTTGTTGCGCGAGGCGAACTTCGTGAGTTGGTAGAACGCGCTCGGAGGCCGGGCGGCGATCGGCTCGTTGTTGAGATGGCGTCGGATGTCCGCGGCCAGCTCGGCAACCGATTGGTACCGTCGGTCGGGGTCCTTCTCGAGCGCCTTCGTGACGATCGTCTCGAGATCCCCGCGGAAGAGGCGATTCACCGAGCTGAGTCTCGTGTGGGACTCCTCGCGTATGACCCGCACCGCGTCGGGCAGCGATCGGTCGCGCAGATCGTGAGGCAGTCGTCCGGTCAGCGTCTCGTAGAGGAGGACGCCCAGCGAGTAGACATCGCTGCGCGCATCGATGCGCGTCGGATCGCCGCCGACTTGCTCGGGGCTCATGTAGGGAATCGTTCCGATGATCTGCCCGGGTGTCGTATGGACGGTCGTCACCGGATCGTCGCCCGTCGTCGATGTCGCGATGCCGAAGTCGATGACCTTCGGACGCCCATCCTCGTCGACCAGGATGTTGTCCGGCTTCAGGTCGCGGTGAATCACGCCGCGCTGATGGGCGTAGGCCACCGCCGTACAGACCAGGACGAAGATGCCGAGTCGATCGCGATGGGGAAGGTCGCGGGCACCGACGAACGCCGTGAGCGGCTTGCCGCGCACAAGTTCCATCACGAAGAAGGGGACGGCCGCCGAACCGTCGCGCGGATCGTGCACGCCGGCCTCATAGATCTGGGCGATCCCCGGATGCTGGAGGCGGCCGAGGACCTGTGTTTCGCGGCGAAAGCGTCGCACCAGCGATGATGACACCGACCATCGATGGAGGACTTTCAGGGCGATGATCCGTTGCGGATCGCGCTGCTCAGCCTCGTAGACCGTGCCCATGCCGCCTTCGCCGATCACCCGCAGGATGCGATAGCCGCCGATCGCTGCCGGGGTCTGATGCTCGCCGGGGTCCTTTGACCCTCCGAAGATCGCCCCGGTCATGACCGCCCGTTCGTCAAGCAGATCAGCCTCGGTCGTATCGCGATCCAAGAGCTTGACCACCGCTGCCCGGAGCGAGGCATCGCCACCGCAGAGTCGCTCGAGCGCGGCCTCGCGCTCGGCGCCCTGAAGATCGCAGACCTCGACGAAGACCGCCCGGACGCGCGCGTAGGTCGGCCCTGTCATGCCCGACCCTGCTCGTCGAGCCGGTTGCGGAGCCATGCTCTGGCCATGCGCCAGTCGAGGTCCACCGTGCGCGGGCTGACCCCGAGCATGTGGGCGACCTCGTCGACGCTCAGTCCGCCGTAGAACCTGAGTTCGACGATCCGGGCCTGCCGCTCGTCCTCGATCTGAAGCGCAGCAAGCGCATCCTCAAGGTCGAGTGCGTCGATCATGCGCTCGCCGTCGTCGGAGCCCAATCCGCTGAGCGTCACCCGGTCCCAGGCGCCACCGCGCTTCTCGGCCCGCCGTCGCCGAGCGTGGTCGGCAAGCACATTCCGCATCGCCTTGGCTGCGACAGCGAGAAAGTGCGACCGTCCCTCCCAGGTGATGTCCGCGTTGCCGACGATGCGCAGGAACGCCTCGTGCACGACGGCGGTCGGCTGGAGCGTGTGGCCGACCCGCTGGGCGCGAAAGTAGCTCGAGGCCTGCTTGCGCAGATCGTTGTAGAGGAGGGCGAGGAGTGCCTCGCGGGCGCTGGCATCGCCTTCGTTCAACGACGCGAGGAGCCGGGAGACGCTCGGGCCGTCGCTCACGCCATCGGAAAGCCCAGAGGAGTCGGTGTTGGGGCGCCCGTGGGGCGAGGGACCGGAAGGAGAACTGGGCGGGGGTTCGGGCATGGCCGGCGGTTGCCGACAAGTCTGACAGGCCGGCAGGTCTGAGACCAGAGGATCCGGAAGTTTCCATTGTGCTCGGCACGGCCGGCTTGCGAGAACCCGACCGAGGAATCTCGCCATGCATCTAGCACTCCAGCGCCCCTTCGGTTCGTCGCGAGGGCCTCCGCTCGGCCGCAGCCCGAATGGAGTTTCTTGGCGGCCTGCTAAGCGGCGCTGGAGTGCTAGGAGCCGCCATGATCACCGGACTTGTCTCTCGACTCACTGCGGCCCTTGCGATGCTCGCGGCCTTGGGTGGGGTATCCGCCTCCGCATCGGCAGCCGAACTCTTCATCTCGGAGCACGCCGACGGCGCGACGACCAGTAACCGGGGAGCGCAACACCCAAGTCATCGAGGTCGCCTTCGATCGCGTCGCCAGCGAGAAGAAGACAGGAAGCTGAGCCATGCCCGAACTTCGTATCGAAGTGCCGATCGCCGTCCCCGCCGAGCGGGCGTTCGCTGCGATGACCGATTTCGCGAACGCGCCGCAGCGCATCTCCGGCATCAAACGCATCGAACTCCTGACCGACGGGCCGCCGCGCGTCGGCACGCGCTTCCGCTCGGAGATTCGCGTCGATCCCGCAGGGCCCTCGTCCTGCGATCTCACCATGACCTTCCTGGCGACGCCGCAGACGGTCCTCGCCAAGATTTTCGCCTTGCTCTTTCGCGGCATGATGAAGTCCTGCGAACGGGCGATGCGTCAGGACATGGAGGAGATGAAGCGATCGCTCGAGAGCGAGAGTGGATGATCGTTCGAACGAAACGACAGGCACCGACCCGTCCACCCGGGGCTTCGCCGCGTGTGGTCGAGATCGGTGCCTGTCGTCGTGCATGTGGCGTGAGATCGGAGGCGCCGCGTGGTCGGCGCTCGTCAGCTCCACGCACCGAGCAGGATCGCCAGATCCGCCGCGTTGACCAAGCAGTCGCCGTTCAGGTCGAAGTCGCTTCCGACGCCGTTCCATGCTCCGAGCAGGATCGCGAGGTCGGAGGCATCGACGACTCCATCGTTGTTGAGATCGGGGGCGGCGACGGACTGCGAGGTCGCCTCGAGCGGCCCGATGTCGAGACGACCCGACGCTCCGACCACGACATTGGGGGCGGGCAGGTCGACGATACGGTGGTTGCCGAGGAGATCGACTGGCCACTCTTCGCTCTTCACGCCGTCGTCGTCGAGGTCACCGACATCCTCCAGGAGGAGCTGCGTCGAGGAGGCGTCGAGGAGATCCGAGCAACCTCCGGCGGCGTAGTTGTCGTCGGCTGTGCCGAAGATGTTGTCGGCGCCGTTCGGGTCGATCATGTCTCCGCTCGGGCCGCAGTCGAAGACGGCCGTGTCGACGACGCCGGGGAGTGCACCGTCGGTCCAATCCTGCACGCCGAGGAACGTGAGGACCGGGGTGGTTCCAACAGTGGAGATCTGGGCCGGGACACCGACCAAGCCGCCGGCGGTGTTGGCGAAGATGACGGAGCCGCGCACCTTCGCAGGGGCGTTGATGATCCGGACCGCCGGGTTGGCCGTGCCGGTGCCGGTGTTGCCAGCAACCACGCACTGCAGAAGCTGGCCGGACGACCCGGTGAAGATGATGCCGGGGCCAGCGTTGCCGGTCGAGGTGTTGCCCGCGATCACGCAGTTGAGGAATGTAGGCTCCGCGGAGCCAAATCCGCTCACGAAGACGGGCGAGGCGACGCTGCTCGAGTTGCCGACGATGCGGCAGCCGCTGATGGTCGGATGAGCGTCGTTCGCGAGATTGACGCCCGAGCCGGCGGTCGGGGCGAAGGAACTCACGCCGCCGGTGATGGTGAACCCGTCGAGGATGGTCTCGCCGTCGATGAAGTTGCCTTGAGCACTGACGACGGTTCGCGCGTTCCCCGCCGGACCGGCAGCACCCATCTCGCCGCTGAGGATGGTCGTGTGCACCCCGGGAAGCCGTGCGGCCCGCGAAAGTTCACCGCCGGCGAAGCCGCCGAAGATCTTCATGTTCGGCGCGAGTTGGAACGACGCTGCCTGGTCATTCGTCTGACTCGGCTTGTAGGTGCCCTTGGCGACCCAAATCTCGCCCGGACCGCCGAACTTGATGTCGGTCAGCTCCGCGAGAGCGCTCTGTAGGTCGGTGTACGCGTTGGTCCAGCTCGTGCCGTTGTTCGCCCCGGTCGCGGCGTGGTTCACGAGAATCGTGCGCGGTCGGTCGTACTCAAGCACACCCATGTCCGGATAGGGGGCGATGCCGTTGCCGTTCAGCGTGGCCAGCGGATCCTCGATCCTGCGCGTCACGCGTGCAAGATCGAAGGGGATGGGTTCGGCGACATTTCCGTCGCCATCGATGTCCGCGGCATCTGGCGGCATGGCACCGCTGGTGCCTCGATCGATGCAGGGGGAGTCGCCGCGCAGGGCGAAATTGTCGTCGCCGTTGTTCGGGATGTTGTCGGGGCCGTCGGCGTCGGCGAACTTCGGATCCGCGTCGATCGTCGACGAGCCGGCGCTGGGGGTGGCGCCCTCGATGTTGTTGCCGTTGGCCACGACGGTGATGCCGCTGAGGATCTGCACCTGCGCGTCGAGCGTCGAGCCGGCGCCGACATTGTCGCGAATGATGCAGTTCGCGAGATTCTCAGAGCCGGTGGTGTTGAGGAAGCGCACCGCGCCGCCACTTGTGTTGTTCACGATGACGCAACCAAAGATGAACGGCGTGCCGTTCTGAAGATCGATGGCTCCGCCGCCGGTCTGGGCTGCCGAGCCGGGATTGTCGGTGACGATGCAGTGCACGATGCGCGTCACGCCGGCGGTGAGGGAGAGAATCGCTGCGCCGGAGTTGACCGCCTGGTTGCCGTAGAAGCGGCATTCGTGCACGGCGCTGTTGTCGCCGACAATGATCATGCCGCCGCCGAGGTTGTTGCCGCCTCCGCCGTTCGCATTGCCGCCGGTGATGTGAAAGCCGCTGACCAGCGCATTCACGCCATTCAGCCGGACGACATGAAAGCTGTTGTCGGCGGCGTTATTGAAGCTCCCGATGTCGCCGGTGAGGATTGTCTTGCGCAGAAGGACATCGCGGTCGTTGCGATTCACTTCGTTGCCCTTGAATCCGCCGAAGACCTTGGTGTCGTTCGGGATCACGAAGCTCACCGAGCGGTCGGTCGTCGTGGTGGGCTTGTAGAAGCCTTCAGCGACCCAGATCTCGTCGCCCGCGCCCGCAACGGCGAGCGCCGATTGCAGGCTCTTGAAGGCGGAGCCCCATGACGCACCGGTCTGGAGCGCGGTGGGAAGCGACTGGTCGGCGTCGACGAAGATGACGCTTGCGGAAGCGGGGGCTGCGACGAGGAGTGTGCCGGCGGTGAGCAGGCTCGGTGCGAAGCGGCGGGATGGCACGGGAGATTCTCGTGGAAGGACTGTCGACCGCGAAGAGCGCGGGGGGCATACGGCGCCGCCCGCCTTCCGGTAACGCGATCGCGCCGTCCGACCTCGGACGGGATCATCGATCGGCGGATTTTGCTCGCGGGCGTGCCCCGTCCGCTCCTGTCACCGCGTCAGGAGCGAGCGGCGATCGAAGCGATCGACCGCATGCCCCACGCCAATCGCGGCATTCCTCACGCCTCGCCTACGACTGCCGCTTGCTGATGAGAGAGGGCATCCGTCGTGAACGACCAACATCCTCGTCGGACGCCGATTCGCTGACGCAGGCGTCGCCGCTCCTCACCCTATGACTCCATACGCCTGGTCGCGGCTCCTTGCCTGCCGCGAACATGGTGAGCCGCACTGTTCGCGCAAGTCCGAAACACCACCCCAGCTCGCCTCGCTCCGCTCGGCCGCGGCGGGACCGACGGATCGCCTCCAACCCCAGCACAGGGTGAGCACAGGGTGAGAACAGGGTGAGCACAGGGTGAGCACAGGGCGAGAACAGGTTGAGGACGGGGTGAGAACTGGTTGAGGACGCCCACAATCTTCCGCCTCGGCATGCGAGAAACTAGCCGCTCGTACGCACCAGTGTCGAAGCGGGGGGCGATTCCATGTCCGTGAGTCGCCGACGCTTCATTGACTTTCGGGGTCCACCCGAGGAGGCGTCCGATGAGGTTCCAGAGAGCGATTGCCGGTATGGTCGGCTTGCTCGCCCAGACGAGCGTGGTCTGTGGGCAGGGCGCGTCCCTTCCGGTTGATCCCGGAGAATCGGTCATCACCCACTTCTCGGGCGGGCCCGGGTTCGTCGTGACGCTCGTCAACACGGCCAACCCGACCGGCCAAGGCGCGCCGCTCGGTGGGGTCTCTCCCTCGACGAACTGGCTGGCACCCAGGTATACGAACGCGTTCCCAGGCAATCCGACGAACAGCCCAGCGGATGCCTGGAACGCCAATAACCTCGGGCAAGTCTTCGGCGTCGTGCTCGACGACGCCTCGCCGCCCAACATCTATGTCGCTGCATCGACCGTCTACGGCAACCTTGGGTTCGGGCCGGGCGGCGTTGGCGGCGAGGTGTATCGCATCGACGGCGTGACGGGTGCGATCTGCACGCTTGCGGTGCTTCCAAACACCGGACAGGGACTGGGGAACATCGCCTTCGACCCGGTCAGCGCGATGCTCTTCGTCACCAACTTCGAGGACGGCATGATCTACGCCGTGCCCGCGCGCCGCTCGGGGCCTTGCGTGCCGGCCGCACAGGTCGTCTGCAACCCGGGTGTGAACTGCTACGACCATGGCGTCACCGGACGGCCGCAGGAAGGGCTGGGGATCATCGCGGACAACGCGACGCAGGGGTTCACCGCCCTCGGGCGCCGCGTGTGGGGAGTCGCCGTCCACGAGGGTCGGCTTTTCTATAGCGTCTGGTGGGAGGACGCGCGTCCCGGCGGCCAGAGCGCGATCGAGTCGAACGAGATCTGGTCCGTCGCGATCACCGGCACCGGCACCTTCGTGCCGAACAGTTCGGTGCGCGAGGTCCTTCTGCCGCAAGGCTCGATTCCCTCGGGCGCCGGTTTCCTGCTGCATCCGGCGGATAGCCAGGTCGTTCCCTATTCGAATCCGGTCTCCGACATTCACTTCTCGACGACGGGGCACATGTTCGTCGCCGAGCGCACGCGGCTCGCCGATGTGGGCACGCTCATTCCCGGCGGTGCCAACGATGCCCACAGCGCTCGTGTGCTCGAGCTCACCGGTTCATCGCCGGCGGCGTGGACATTCGCACCGTTGAATACCTGGAAGGTCGGTTACCTCGAGCCGCTCGGCGACTGCGATGGCGCGAGTCTCGTGCCTGAGGGCGCGAACAGCTCGGGCGGAGTCGCGACCGACTGCAACGGCAATGTTTTCGCGATGGGCGACGCTCTCTTCGCGTCGTGCGTGAATCCGAACCTGCCCTATATCTATGGTCTCACGATCATTCCCGCCGGCGGCAATTCGGCGACGGTGCCGCTCTGGAGTAGCCAAAGCTACCTGATCGATTCCGACGGCTTCACCGGCTTTCAGGCGAAGACCGGGCAAGGCGATGTCGCGGTTCGGAGCGACTGCGAGTGCGCTACGATCAAGACCGAGTCGATCGAATGTAGGGAAGGCGGCCAGTTCACCTGGACCTTCACATTCACGAACAATTCGGGCACGACCGCGTCGGTCCTGATTCTTCCGAACGCGTCGATGTCGCCGAATGTCATTCCGCTGAATCCGCCGGTCGCGAACGGCAGCACCTCGGCACCGATCACCGTGACCATCACCGGCCAGCAGCCCGGAGCGAGGCTCTGCTTCGACTTCGTGCTGGGCGATGTCGACGGCGACGAGTGCTGTCACCTGTCTCCCTGCATTGATCTGCCCGACTGCGAGTGCGGCCAGATCCTGCATCCGGAGATCGTCGCGACGAGCACGCCAGGCGCCTTCCAGCTCTCCTTCACCTTCAGCAACCTCGCGGCGTGGAACACCGGACACCTGGTCTTCATCCCGGCAAGCGGCAGTTCGATCTCACCCGGCATTCTCAGTGTCGGTCCGATCGCACCCTATGCCTCGCAGGTGGTGGGCCCGGTGACGATCCTCAGCGGCCTGGCCCCCGGATCGCAGTACTGCTTCACGATCGGAAATCACAGTACGAATTGGATCCAGTGCTGCTTCATCGAGGTCTGCGTGACGGTGCCGAGCCAAGGTGCCGCGACGGAGAACCCAGCCGATCTTGACGGAGACGGTGCGGTCAACGCGATCGACCTCGCGATCCTGATCGGCGCGTGGGGCACCCCCGGCGGCTCAGCAGATCTCGATCACGACGGCGTGGTCGGTGCTGGCGATCTTGGGATCCTGTTGGGCGCATGGGGCTGAGCAGACGGGTGGATGGCGACCGCTGAGTCCTGAGCGGCGCGTTTCGATGTGCTGTCGTGCCACGTCGCGCTCAGCAGCGGGCGATCACTGAGACGCAGCACAGATGTCCACCCATCGGTGTGCGGACAGTGCCCGGCGCCAATCTGCATCCAGAGACATCAACGAACCGGGCCGGCGCTTGCGCGTCGGCCCGGTTCTCATTTCCGGCTCTGATTCCGGTTCTGGTTCGCGTGAAGTCTCCGTCCGTCCGTTCCTCGAGCGGTCAGTTGCACGGACCCCAGGCTCCGAGGATCGCTGCCAGATCGGAGGCGTCGATGATGCCATCCTGGTTGAGGTCGATGTCCTTTGCGGTACCGCCCCATCCGCCGAGGATCTGGGCGAGGTCGCCGCCGTCCACCATGCCGTTCGCGTCGAAGTCACCGAGGCATCCGACTTCGACGATCGCGTAGGTGGTGAATCCAGCCGTACCGGTGTTGTCGTTGTCGCGCCATGTGCCGTTGGAGAGCAGTTCGGCGAAGTGCTCGACTCCACCGCTGTTGTTCGGCTCGCCGGCGGCCCAGTTCGTATAGCTCACGAAGCTGTTGTCGATCCACTGGAACGAACCTTCGGTGACCTGATCGTGGAGGCCGAGGAAGCAGATGCGGGTGGTGTTGCCGTCGAATTGGGCGACATTGGCGAGCACCCACGCGTTCTCGGCGGCATCGTTGATCACCGCAAGCGTTCCATTCATGGACCGGGCCTTCTTCTGCGCTTCCGACCATGCCGCAGTCTCAAGCAGGTAGTAGTTGTGGCCGGTCGCCGGATTGAAGAAGGGGCCGGCGGCGATCCCCGGGCTGCACAGGTCGAACGCCTGGTCCACACAGATGCTGTCCCATGCGGCGTTGCAGCAGAATGGGTCGACAAAGCAGACCGTATGGCAGCAGGACTCGTTGTTGCATCCCGGTGTCGCGCTGGTGCCGAAGCAACTCCCACCGGCACCGCACAGGACAAACTCAAACTCGGTGACCCCGTAGACCCGGGCGTTGACGCCACGATCGCGCCACTTTCCGCTGTCGCCCACCAACTCGACGAAGTCGGAGTTGCCCTGATTGTTCGGCTCGCCGGGGAGCCAGTTGGTGTAGGTCGCCGGATCGAGGCACCACCACTTGAACGACCCTTCGACGGCCACATCGTTGTAGCCGGTCCAGATGCTGAAGGCGGTGTTGGTCTCGGCGAAGTGCATGCCGAGGTTGCTCGGGTCGCCGGTGCCGAAGCCGCTCCACTGGAGCGCCGGATCGAACGCATCAGCGCCGTTGGCGTCACCGGTGACGACGCTGGCATTGCGTCGAATGTTCGCGTTCGCGGTCGAGACTTGCCCGGTGCCCCACTCGGCGCCGGGATCGAAACCGATCTGTCCGATGATGTCGACCGGCGTGTTCGAGTTGCCCTTGACGAGGGCGATCGCGTCATCGCCGTTGAAGATCACGATGGGCGGCAGTTGCTGATCCGTGTTCTGAAGGATGCCCGCGCTGGCGTTCGAGGGTGCAACCACCCATGTGCCGCCCGCCGGCACGATGCCGCTCAGGTTGTACGCCGTGCCCGTGGCCGAACCATTGGTGTAGACGAGCAGCTTGTAGCCGCCGGCGACAAGGTCCACCGACCCGGCGGTGCCGTTGAAGATCTCGATCGCATGATTCGCGGTGACCGATCCTTCCAAGTACTCGGAGATGAACAGGTCGGTCGGCCCGGTGAAACCGACGATGCCCGGCACATTGCTCGCGAGCGTGCAGCGAATCCACTGATTCTCGAAACCATCCTGAATCGAGACGGGGCAGCCAAAGGTCTCGCCGAAGGTGGACGCGGCGCTGAACGCCCTTGATTCATCCCATGATCCCGGCGTTACCAGCCGGTAGCGGTGACCATTCGCGGGATTGATGACGATCCCGCTCGCCGCGGTCTGGGCGCAGGTGTCAGCGGCAAGCGTGCCACAGTCCGCGTCCCAGATCAGCGAGCAGCAGGTCGGATCGATCGCGCACACCGCATCACAGCAGGTGACATCGTCGCAGCCCGGGCTGGGGTGCGCCGAGAAACACGAGCCCGCGTTCGCGCCACACTGGAGGGGCGGGCTGTCTTCCTGGAGCGTGATGGCGAGGTCGATCGACTTCGTCACAGCCGGGCTGGTGTTGGCCAACACATCGACATCAATGGTCAGCGTGTACTCGCCGTTACTCAGGTTGACGAGCTGATCCCACATGCCGGTGGCGTTCTTCGTGATGTTGACGCCAGGGCCGACCAGCGTGATCACCGCGTCGGCGTTGGTCTCGGTCAGCGATCCGAAGAACTCGTACGCGATCGTCTGCCCTGAGCCAAGTCCCTGCACGAGGAGCGACATCGTGCTGAACTCCGTCCCCGTCGCGTAGCCGGCGCCGATGGGCTTGGTCGCGGTGTAGGTCTCACTCAGCGTGAAGCCGGTGGTGGCCGTGCCCGGATTCACGCCGAACCACTGCGACGAGTGCACCAGCGTGGCGATCCGCCCCGCCACCTGAACGGTCTGGTTCCAGTTGAAGGGGTCGTACTTCTCGCTCGGGTCGACATTCCAACTGAACTCGGCAGGATCGCCGCCGCCGCCGTCGAAGGCGGTGATGGTGCCATTGCGGTTGTCGATGTCAGCCTTGACGGTGGGCCCACCGGCCAAGGCCGACGGAGTCGCCAACACGATCGCTGCCAAGGTCGATGCCAAGGTCGAAGTCAGTCCGAAGTGCCGATGTGATGCTCGCATGCGTCTGTCCTGCTCTCGAGAATGGGTGCTGGGTGCAGGTCCCTCACCGGCCGTGACATGGCGTGGGTTGGAACCGGCACACCCTTCAGTCGCAGAATGGCTTGAGGAAGCGCAATGATCCGAAGAAAATTGTTCGGACCGTGCATGGCAGAGCCCGCTGGCCCTTCACCGCCCAGTCGGCATCGATCGGCCCGCTTCAGCGCAGCGACGAGAGATCGCCCCGGTAGCTGAGCGCGAGGAACATCGTCGACCTGACCTCCCAGCATGGTCCCGTCAGCGACTGCACAATCACGCTCGGTTCGCCGCCGGAGAGACTTCGCCGTGCGCACCTGTGTGCCTTCAACTGGCCGGCGCGGCTGCCGTCACGGTGCGGGCGCGTTCGAGCGGCGCGCGCTGCGAGCCAGCTCCAGCGCCTCGCGCAGCTCGCGCTTCGCCCGTGGCCAGGTCCAGAGCAGTCCGCCCATGACGGCCGCGCCGGTCAATCCTGTCGCGGTGAGCGTGAGCCAGGGTGAGAGCCACGCCGGCGTCGCGGCGGGCAGGGGCATGAGGTAGGCGGGAACGACCATCGCGGCGGCGCCGACGATGCCGATGAGCGTCGCCGGCCAGGTCGCCGCGGCGAGTCCGCCGATCCGCACCGGCGTGCCGCGGAAGGTCCACCAGAGCATCGGGAGACGCAGGAGATGGGTCGTGATGACATACGCGACCGCGATGCCGGTCGCGCCCCAGCGCACGCCGATGAGATACGCGGCGATGACGATCGTGACCCGCACGAGGTTCCGCCAGAAGAGGAGCGCCGTCTGTCCTGAGGCGATCGCGACCCAGGTCGCCGTCGCGGCGATCGGCATGCCCCACGCTGCGATGGCGAGGATCTGGAAGAGCGTCGCGGCTTCGGCGAAGCCCGGTCCGAGCATGATGAGGACGATGTCGCGAGCGCCGACCATGAGGAGGGCGATGAGCGGCGTCGACACGAGCGCGACCATCGCACACATGCGGTAGTACGCCCGGGCGAATCGCTCGGGTTGGTCCTGGACGCGCGAGAGAAGCGGAACCGCCACCTTCGTGAAGGGCCCGATGATCTGCGTGAGCGGCATCATCAGGAGCGACTGGGCGCGGCTGTATTCGCCGAGCGGACCCTCGCCGGCGGCGCGACCCAGGATGACGGCGTCGGAGTTGAGTCCGATGTAGTTGAGGACTTCGGTCCCGGAGAGATGCGAGCCGGTGAAGAGGAGCGACTTCGTGCCGGGCGCGATGCCCGGCCGAGCGGGGCGCCAGCCGGAAGCGATCCACGCGGCGGTTGAGGTGACCGCGCTCATCGCGACGGCCTGCACGACGAGCGCCCAGTAGCCGGCGCCGAGCCACGCGGCGACGATCGCAAGAAGGACGCCGGCGAGCTGTCCGCTCGTCTCGACGATCGCCAGCTTGCCGAAGCGGAGCTCACGCTGGAGCATGGCGATGTGCTGGGCGCCGAGCGCTGCGAGGATGAGGCTGACGCTGGCGATCGACGCGATGCCGACAAGCTGCTCGCGATCGTAGAAGATCGCGATCAGCGGTGACGCAAGGGCGACGACCGCAGCGACCACCGTCGCCACGCCAAGGTTGATCCAGAAGAGGCTCGACGCCTGCTCGCGGCTGAGTTCGCGGGCCCGCATCGCAGCCTGGGTCAGCCCCGCATCGGCGAAGAGCGACGCGAAGCCGGTGAACGCCGTGACCATCGCAACGAGGCCGAAGTCATCTTTCGTGAGGAGACGCGACAACACCGCGATCGACGCGATGCGCAGGACGAACCGCGTCCACTGCGACGCGAAGGTGAACGCACCGCCGCGAACGGCCTTCCGCTTCAGGTTCGAGGTGTCGGGCGCGGTCACGGTTCGAGCTTATCGGCTTCCTGCGGTGAGTCTGGTCGAATTGTGCAGAATGCTGGACACGGAGCCGATCGAAAAAAGGGGCTGCGCGACCAAGCTTGGTCGCGCAGCCCCGATTGATCGTCTGCCTGCTTTGTGGCCCTTTGTGTCCTCTGGATTCTGCACAAAGCACCCAGAGAACCACAGAGGCACGGAGAGCACAGAGGTAGCACAGAGAAGGCCAAAGAGGAGACAGGTTGCGCGTGCGTTGATGGAGTCGTGCCGGTGCCAGAGGGACTTGAGGAGCGCAGGCGCTGGGCACAGTGAGGAGTCCCGACCCAAGTCAAGTCCACGCTGCGCCTACGAGTGTGTGCGACGAGTTCCCTCTTTCCGTTGGCTTCTCTGTGCTGCCTCTGTGCCCTCCGTGCCTCTGTGGTTCTCTGGCGGAACAGTGCAGAATCCTGTGTCCTCTGGGCCTGCGTTGACTCTGTCGGGACGGTCGCTTACTTCGCGATCGCCCGGACGCAGTCGCCGCCGAGCGGCATGCGGACGAAGGCGAGCACCTTGACTCCGGCGGGGAGGAGGTCCTTCACCTTCTTCGAGTCGTCGACGACATAGTTCTGGTTGAGGAGCGTCGTCTCCTCAAAGAACTTGCGCATCTTGCCCTGGGCCATCTTTTCGGCGATCTGGGCCGGCTTGCCCGAGGCCTCGGCTTCCTTGATGGCCTCCGCCTTCTTGGCGGCGACGAGCTCCGCGGGCATGTCGCTCTCGTCGACCGCCTGCGGCGACGGCACGGCGGCGACGATGTGCTGGCAGACGCCCTTGCTCACCTCGGGAGGAACGGCTGCGCTGAACTGAACGAGCGCTGCGGTCTTGCCGTCGTGGTGGACATAGCTGCCGAAGGCGCCGCCGCTGAAGGCGAAGCCGCGGGCGAAGGAGGCATTCTCGCGGGTGGTGATGCGGACCTCGTCGATCTTCGCGTTGATCGCGTCGTTCGCCGAGACCTCGCCGGCGGTCATGCCGGAGGCGATCTTCGCGACATCGGCCACCATGCTCTGGAACGCCGGGTTCTTCGCCGTGAAGTCGGTCTCGGCGCGGCACTCGACGATCGCGGCGCGCGAACCGTCGACATGGATCGCGACGCGACCTTCGCCGGCGACGCGATCGGTGCGGGTGTCCATCTTGCCCTTGGCCCGCTCCTTGATGAGCTGCTCGGCCTTCTTCATGTCGCCATCGGCGTCAGCGAGGGCCTGCTTGCACTCCATGATGGGGAGACCGGTGCGCTGGCGGAGCGCCATCGCGTCCTTCGCGGGAACATCAGAGGGGTTCATAGTCGTCTCTCAAAGAAAAAGAGAAATCAGGAAAGAGGGAAAGCCCCTACACCCGTTGCGGGCCGCGGGGCGCTCGCTCGCTGCATGCTGCATTCGAAGTGTTTCGGTTCGGGTCGGATCCGGTAGCGGATCACTCCGCGCTCGCGGTGACCTCGGCGCCGGCGTCGCCGGCGGAGTCAGAGCGGAAACGCGAACGGCTCGAGCGACGGCGCTGCTGGCCGTCACCTGCGTCGCCCTCGCCACCGTCGCGGCCTTCGCGCTTGGCGGAGACGGCGTCGTTGGTCTGACGGTGTCCGAGACCCTCGGAGACCGCCGCGCAGAGCTCGCGGATCACGACATCGATGGAGCGCATCGAGTCGTCGTTGCCCGGAATCGGGATGTCGGCGAGCTCGGGATCGCCGTCGGTGTCGATGAGGCAGATCGTCGGAATGCCGAGGTTCTTCGCCTCGAGCAGGGCATTCTTCTCGCGGTTCGTGTCGACGACCACGATCGCACCGGGGAGCCGGTGCATGGTGCGGATGCCGTTCAGGTTGCGGAAGATCTTCTTCTGCTCGCGGGTGAGCTGCGACTCCATCTTCTTGGAGTAGTTCTTGATGTCACCCGACTCCATGATCCGCTCGAGCTCCTCGAGCCGCTTGAGACGATCGCGGATGGTGCGGAAGTTGGTCAGCGTGCCGCCGAGCCAACGCTCCGTGACATACGGCATCTTCGCGCCGCCGGCGTACTGCTCGAGCGCGGCCTGGGCCTGACGCTTCGTGCCGACGAAGAGGACATCCTTGCCGTCGGCGACGAGCTTGCCGATGAACTTCTTCGCGAGGAGGAGGCCCTTGACCGTCTCCTTGATGTCGATGATGTGAATGCCGTTGCGGACCGTGTAGATGTACGGCCGCATGCGCGGGTTCCAGTTGCTCCGGCGCTGACCGAAGTGAATGCCGCTTTCAACGAGTTCTTCGACGAGACTGGCCATTGGGGACTTCCTTTGCAGCGACACCGACGCGCGGCGGTGGGGAGGACAGCGTGCGACGGAGTCGTCGCCGTTGGCCCCGCGTCGTCTGAGGGCGCTTGACGGATCAATCGAAAAGGGGACACCCCTCCATCGCGGCCACCGACCGCGGCGTGGGTCATCCCTCACCCCCCGGCCGCAGGGCCGTTGGGGAGGAAGATCGAGAAGGCTACCAGAATCGGCGACCGGCGGGTGTCGCTTTGATCGATGTTCTGGATTTGTTCGGTTCGGCTCGGCCCCGTGGTTCTCTCACGATCGAGCCGGTAGAGTCCGCTCCCCATGCTTGGCAAAGTCTTCAAGGCCTACGACGTTCGCGCGACCTATCCGAAGCCCCTGAACGAGAAGATCGCGTGGCAGATTGGCTACGCAACGGCTGAATATCTCCTGCGCGAGGCGACCGAGGCCGGCCACGACGATCCGATGATGCGACACATCGCGGTCGGTCGGGACATGCGAAAGAGCTCCCCCTCGCTGACCGAGGCGCTCACCGGCGGGATGCGCGACTTCGGGGCCCATGTCATCGACCTCGGACTGGTCGACACGCCGATGGTGTACTTCGCCATCAATCACCTCGGCTGCGCCGGCGGCGTGCAGGTGACCGCTTCGCACAATCCCTCCAACTACAACGGCTTCAAGATTTCGAAGCTGCACGCGAAGCCGGTCGGCAGCGACACCGGACTCGAGGAGATCAAGCGTCTGGCGGTGCTCGTCGAGCGCGACAAGCTCGAGCCGCGCGGCGGCCGCATCGAGTCGCGCGATCTCTGGGCGCCCTATCGCGAGCACCTGCTTCGTTTCGTCGACGCGAGCGTCATCGCCGGCAAGCGCAAGCTGAAGGTCGTGATCGACGCGAGCAACGGCATGGCCGGCACGATGGTGCCGAAGCTCTTCGCGGGAATCGCGGGCCTCGAGATCATCGAGATCAACTTCGACAACTCCACCGGCGAGTTCGTCCACGAGCCGAATCCGCTCGTCGAATCGAATCTCGCCCAGGTCCGCGAGGGCGTCCTGAAGCACAAGGCCGACTTCGGCGTCTGCTTCGACGGCGACGCCGATCGCTGCATGATCATCGACGAGAAGGCCCAGCCGATCGGCTGCGACCTGCTCCTCGCGTGGCTCGTGCGCGACGCGCTGAAGGGCCGTCCGGGGGCGAGCGTCGTCTTCGACCTGCGCTCCTCGCGCAGCGTCTCCGAACTCATCCGCGAGGCCGGCGGCGTGCCGGTCGAGAGCCGCGTCGGACATGTCTTCATGAAGGCGAAGCTCGCCGAGAGCAAGGCGCCGATCGGCGGCGAGCTCTCCGGACACTTCTATTTCCAGGACATGTTCGGAACCGACTCCGGGGCGCGGGCGTTCGCCGCGGTGGTTTCGGCGCTCGCCGCGAATCCCAAGCCGCTCAGCGAGCAGATCGCCCCGTGCAAGCGCTATGTCCAGTCGGGCGAGATCAACTTCGAGAACGAGGACAAGGAAGGCGCGATCGCCGCGCTGCGCAAGGCCTATCCGAAGGCCAAGGTGGCCACGCTCGATGGCGTGAGCCTCGATGTCGGACCGTGGTGGTGCAATGTGCGCATGTCGAACACGGAGCCGCTCCTGCGCCTCAATCTCGAAGCGAAGGACAAGGCAACGGTCGACAAGGCCGTCGCCGAGGTGAGCAAGCTGCTCGGCAAGCGGGTTGAGCATTAGCTTGAGCGAGGGGGGGGGTTTTTGAGCGCTCCGTAGCGCCCTCCGGGCGCACACTCGCTCTGGCGCGCCGGGCGCGGCCGAGTGAATCGGCCGCTGGCTGTTGGCGCTGCTTGCATGAGCGCTCCGTCGCGCTCCCATGCCAGGGAACTCTGATAGCGTTCTCGCATGAAGTTTCGATTGATGACCCGCGGCGCGGCCTGGCGTCTGGCTGTCCTCGGTGTTGCGATCGTCGTCGGACTGACCGCCGCCTGGTGGGTCATGATTCGGATGCCCGGGACCTCACATCGCGGTCCGCTGCCGTCGCTCACGGCGGAGGAACGCGCCCTCGCGGAGCGTCTCGACGCCGATGTGCGCATGCTCGCGGGCACGATCGGCGTTCGGAATCGCCACACGCTCGCCAACTACGAACGGGCGGCGAAGCACATCGAATCACGCCTCGCGACCGCGGGCTACGAGCCAGCGCGGCAGCCGTCGCCGCCGCGACTGCCGACGCTGACGCCCGGCAACATCTGGGTCGAGGTGCGCGGCGTGCGCGAGCCGGAACGCATCGTCGTCGTTGGAGCTCACTACGACAGTTACGCCGACAGCCCCGGCGCGAACGACAATGGGAGCGGCGTCGCGGCGGTGTTGGCGCTGGCAGAGCTCCTCGCCGATGCTCGCCCCGCGAAGACGCTGCGATTCTGCCTCTTCGTCGATGAGGAACCTCCGTACTTCCAGACAGAGGAGATGGGAAGCCTGGTGTACGCACGAGCGTGCCAGGAGCGAGGCGAAACGATCGATGCAATGATTTCGGTCGAGACGATCGGCTGGTATTCCGACGAGCCCAACTCGCAGCGCTATCCCGCCCCACTCAGCGCGCTCTACCCGAGCGAAGGCCGCTTCATCGGCATGGTGAGTGATGTCGCGTCCCGCCGTCTCCTGCGCGAGGTCATCGCCTGCTTTCGCGAGACAACGGCCTTTCCCTCGGAAGGCGCGGCGCTCCCATCAGCGCTTCCCGGCATCTCCTGGAGCGACCACTGGGCCTTCTGGCAGACTGGCGTGCCGGCGCTCATGGCGACCGACACCGCGCCCTTTCGCTATCCCTTCTACCACACCCCCGAGGACACGCCCGACAAGGTGCATCCTGAGGCGATGGCCCGCGTCGTGAAGGGCCTCGAGCGCGTGTTGCGGCGACTCGCCGGCGCTGACCCCTGATTGTCACGCGGGGTCGGGCGCCGTTGAGGCCATCCGCGCTTTCGACGACGATGCCGTTCATGCCCGTCGACACGAAGCGCTCGACCGATCGCCGCACGCTCGCTTTTCGCTCCTTCGATGATCTGCGGGCCGAAGTCGCCCGGCTCGTGGCGGCGGAGCGGGCCGGGCGGTTGCGCATGAGCGGCAACTGGAGCCTCGGAACGATTCTTGGACATCTCGCGTTCTGGCAGAACGCTGCGTTTGACGGGATACCCGGGCCGAAGCCGGGCATCCTCTTTCGTCTGCTCGGGCCGCTTGTTCTGAAGCGTGTGTTTCTGAAGGGCATGCCGGCCGGGTTTCGCCTTCCGAAGGTCGAGGCGGGGACCTATGGCGTCGACGAGCTCACGGTCGATGAGGGCGGGCGGCGCCTTGAGGCTGCGATGCGTCGGCTCGAGCGGGACGCCGTGCCCGATCGCCATCCGATTCTCGGTCGCATGAACCGCGACGATTGGATCACCCTCCACCTGCGCCATGCCGAGCTGCACCTGTCGTTCCTGCATCCGTCGTGAGTCGCCTCAGCTCGCCTCATACTCGCCGTGATAGGTGATCTGGAGGCAGTTATTGAACATGTTCAGCATCGTGATGAGTCCGATCATCGCGGTGAGCTCGACGATCTCGGCGTCGCTGTAGACCGACCGCATCGCGTCGAAGAGCTCGTTCGGAATGCGGTTCGAGTCCCGCTGCGCGGCTCGGGTGTATTCGACAGCGAGCCGCTCACGGTCGGAGAGACGCGAAGCGTCATCGAGCAGCCCAAGCGGCTCGCCCGCGGCGTCGGTGATGCCGAGCAGTTTCGCGATCGAGATGTGACTCGCGGTGCAGAACTGACAGCGGTTGTGTCGCGACGCCTCGAGAATGATGAGTTCCTTGATGCGCCGATCGACGATGCCGCCCGGGTAGATCGCCTCGCTCGTCGCGGCGAAGGCCCGCAGAATCTCCGGTCGAAGGGCCATCGCCTGGAGCATTTCGACGGGACGCTTGCCTTGGGCGACGAGGGCGGCGCTCTCGCTGAACGCGCTGCTCTCGCGCACGGACATGAAGGCTGCATGAAGTTGGTCTGAAGGAACGGTGACGCGCATGGGATCGGTATGGTAACTCGGTGGAATCGGGCAACTCCCCGCTCGACTCGCCGCGTCGGCGCTGTAGGGTGCACGCCATGCAGATTGCGTCCTCGCCGTGGTCCATGTCGCCGGCCCTTCTCGCTCGTCTCGCGATCGTCGCGATCGCTCCCGCGGCGTCGGCCGCTCCGCCGTCCTTCTCGAACCAAACCGCCTCCTCCGGACTTGTGGCCTCGCACTCGACTTCGGGATTCACCAACTGGCAGTACGCCGGCGGTGGCGCCGTCGGTGACTTCAACCGCGATGGCTGGATGGATGTCTTCTTCATCTCCGGCGGAAGCGGGAACGCTCCGGACAGGCTCTTCATCAACAACGGCGACGGCACCTTCACCAACCAGGCGCCCGCGTGGGGACTGACCACGGTGCATCGCGGCAAGTCAGCGTGCGTCGGCGACTTTGACAACGACGGCTGGCCCGATCTCTATGTGACGAGTGCTGGTCCGGTCGGCGCGCCGGGCGCCGGCCATCACAAGCTCTATCGCAACAACGGTGGGACATCCTTCACGAATGTCGCCGCGGCCGCTGGAGTCGCCTTCGCCGATCCCACCGCGGAGAGCGCGTGGACCGCAGCCTTCGGCGACTACGACCTCGACGGCGATCTCGATCTCTTCGTCGGTGGGTTCGCCGGCGCGCCGAGCAACACCGAGCAGCGGCTCTTCCGGAACAACGGCAATGGCACCTTCACCGATATCACGGCGTCGATCGGCCTCCTCTCGGGCATCGGGCCGATCGCACTCCTGGCCGTGCGGTTCGCCGACATGAACGGCGATCGCTATCCGGAGATCCTCGCCATCGGCGACTTCAAGGGCGCCGGCTACATCGGCAGCAGGTACTTCCGCAACAACGGAAATGGAACCTTCACCGACGCGACGAACGCTGCCAATGTCGGGGATGAAGAGAACGGCATGGGCCAGGCGATCGGCGACTTCGACAACAATGGCCTCATCGACTGGTATGCGACGAGCATCCATCAGCCGAGCATCGGCTGGACCGGCAACAAGCTCTACCGGAATCTCGGCACCGGCGCGTTCGCCGAGATCGCCGCTTCGGCCGGCGTCGCCGACGGCGGCTACGGTTGGGGCGCTGTCGGCGTCGATGTCAATCACGACGGATGGGAAGACCTCCTCGAGACCAACGGCGACGCCGCGCCGGGATCGAGCTTCTACAACGATCCCTCGTACCTCTGGCTCAACAACGGCAACAACACCTTCACCGATGTCTCGGTCGCGTCGGGCTTCATCTTCTCGATCAAGGGTCGTGCGCTGCTGCGGCTCGACGCCGACAACGACGGCGACCAGGACATTCTCATCTATCGAAACAACGGAACGCTCACGCTCTTTCGAAATGACCTCGTCGCCGCTGCCGATACGCGATGGCTGCGCATCTTCCTCGACCCGCGCGGATTTCCAGGCTTCACGCCCGATGGGATCGGCGCCCGCGTGACCGTCGTCACGAACGGACAGTCGCGGGTGCGACTCATCGATAGCGGCGTCAGCTTCCTCGGCACGAGCGAGTTCTCGGCCCACTTCGGCCTCGGCAGCGCGACGATCGCCGATGAGGTGCGCGTCCTCTGGCAGAACGGCGTTCAGACGGTGCTGACGAATGTGCCGCTCAACCAGACGCTGACGATCACGCCGGCCGATCCGCCATGCGACGGTGATTTCGACCGCGACGGGACGATCGGAGCGGGCGACCTCGGCGTGCTCCTCGGCGCGTGGGGAACGGCTGCGGGGGATCTCGATGGCGACGGCACGACCGGTGCCGCCGATCTCTCGATCCTGCTCGGCGGTTGGGGCGGTTGCCTCTGACGCCACGATCGAGCGCGAGCGAGTCGGCGAGGCCCATTCGCTACACTCTCCTCATGGCAAGTCTTCCGGCCACGCTCGTCGAGCCGCGTCTCTACGAAAGTCCGCTGACCTACGAGCGCTCCCGCATCAAGGCCGGGGCGATCTATTGCTCCGATGGCCGCGTCGGCGAGCACTTCGACGACTTCATCCAGAACGGGCTCGGCCTGCCGCGGTACGACCGCGTCGCCCTTCCTGGCGGTCCGGCCTGCCTCGCCGGTCACCCGCAGGCGCATCTCGAGGAACAGGGTGTCGTCGACGAGCTGAAGTTTCTCGTCGAAGTCCACGGCCTCAATCGCATCGTCCTGATCGCCCATCAGGACTGCGCGTTCTACGGATCGCGGCTCGCGCTCACCGCGCGGCGACTCGAACTCGTCCAGCGTGCCGATCTGGTGCGGGCGGCCGCGTTCGTCGCCCGCGTCACCGGCATCGATCGGATCGACGCCTTCTTCGCCCGCCATGTCGTGCGCGACGAGGAACAGCGCATCGTCTTCGAGCCGGTTGAGGTGTGACGCGTGTCGCGGGCTCACTCGCCCGGGATGTAGCTGATGACGCCTTCCCACGGGCTTGACGCCGTGGCGAACTTCTTCTTGGCGATGCGCCCGGCGCGGGCGCCGAGGTAGCCGCTGTCGCAGGCGAGCCGCATGGCGTGGGCCATCGCCACCGCATCCTTCGCATGGGCAATGCCGGTGTTCAACAGGACGCCGTCAGCGCCGAGTTCCATCGCGATCGTCACATCGCTCGGGGTGCCGACGCCTGCGTCGACGATGACCGGGTAGCTCGCATCACCGCCGTGCGCAGCATCCTTCAGCATCTCGAGGATGATCGCGATCGCGCTCGGGTTGGCGATGCCGCGGCCGCTGCCGATCGGACTGCCGGCCGGCATGACGCTGGCCGCGCCGGCATCGCGGAGGCGCACCGCCATGATCGGGTCGTCGCTTGAATAGCAGAGGACGGTGAAGCCGTCGCGGACGAGCTCCTTGCAGGCCTCGAGCGTGCCGACGGGATCGGGCAGGAGCGTCTTCTTGTCGCCGAGGACCTCAAGCTTCACCCAGTTCGCGCCGGCGTTGCCGAGCTGTTCGAGAATCTCCCGGCCGAGTCGAGCCACGCGAATGGCGTCGTCGGCGCTGAAGCAGCCGGCGGTGTTGGGCAGGATGGTCAGACGCCCAAGGTCGAGGAAGTCGAGGATCGATCGGCCCTCGGCGTCGACGAGCCGTTCGCGGCGCACGGCGACGGTGACGACATCGGCGCCGCTCGCTTCGATCGCCCGCTGCATGGTCGGGTAGTCCTGGTACTTGCCCGTCCCGACGACCAGCCGACTGCGAAGGACGAAGGGGCCGACCGCGAGCGTGGGGATCGCCGGGGTGATCGCGGTGGTCACGGAAGGGGTCAGCGGGGCAGGGGGCGTCGATGGCATGGTGGAAGGCCGGAAACTCGGTCCGGGAGAGCGTACCAGCCGCTCAGCCGCCGCCGACGAGCGTCACGATCTCGACGCTATCGCCCTCCTGAAGCTGCCTCGCGGCGTGCTCGCGCCGCGGCACGAGCGTACGGTTCACCTCGACCGCACAGGCGCCGGCGGCCAACCCCGTCGTCCGCAGCCGCTCCAGCAGCTCGCCGACGCTCGGATGGCCCTCCAACTCGCGAACTTCTCCGTTCAGCGTGATCCGCATGCAACGCAGTGTAGAGTCGCGCGTACGCTGTGGGCGATGGCTTCGATCGCAGCATCCAGGCGTGCATCCAGGGACCTTTGGCCGTCGGGCAGGGCTCGACTCGGCCGGTTGTTGCTTCTTCTCGTCACCTCGGCGGCCTGCCTGGTGGGGTGTTCCGATCCGCGCTACGACACCAGCACCCCCGAGAAGACGCTCGATGCGATGACGCTCATGATCGCGGACGGTCGGCCGGATCTCCTCCCCTCGCTCTTGGAGGTCAAGGCGCGGGACATTCGCTTCGACGATGGCGTCACCGAGGCGAGCGCGATCGGCGATGTGAAGGGGAAGCTCGGCGACATGCTTGGTCGCCTGTGGAGGGTCTCGCAGAAGCTGAAGGGCCGCTGGCCGGATCAGGTCGCCAAGGAAGTCGAGGTTGCGAAGTCCGCCCTGGCGGCGCGGGCGCCGGGAAGCCCGATCTCGCGGGACATCGGCGACATCCTGAGCCGCATCATGGCCGATCCCTTCGTGTACCTCACATCGATGCGCGAGCGTCTGCACGCGGTCGACATGACCGACGGGACGGCGAGTCTCGAGTGGGATGGCGAGCCGTGGCAGGGGCCGGTGCTTCTGATCGAGACCGACGATGGTTGGCGCATCTCGATCCCCGAGGCATATGTTCAGGGGAATGATGTCTGGCCGCAGACGCGGCAGGAGTGGGCGGTGGTTGCCGCGATGATGCTCGGCATCGAGAACAGCCTGAAGGACTTCGAGCGCGAGATTGACAGTGGGAAGTTCCGGGACCTTCGCCAGGCGAGCGAACGAATTGGGCGGCTCATCGGCGAGTCGGTCGTCGCCCAGGGCATCATCTACGCGACGATGAAGCCCAAGGCGGAGACGGGGTCGTCGGGCGAGCCGCTGCCGGCTGGCGCGGCCGAGTAAGGGCTGGGGCTGTCGAATCGACAGCGAGCTTTCGAATTGACAGGCAGGCGTGGGCCGCGCGGCGCACCGCGGCAGGGCCACACCGGCTGGTTTCGGCGGCGCAACGCGCTCGCTGGGCCGTTTCGCGCTCATGCGTGCAGCGTGCGACGCGGCGCAGAGCGGTTGGCACGGACTTCGCGTTCCCGCGTCGACGCCGTCCGCGAGGGCGGGCTTCTCCGGAGGTTGGGTCGACGCATATGGGCGTCGCTCCGAACTCCAGAGCGGCCTGTCCTTCGACGGCCTAATGGAAGCAATCAAGGAGAAATGCCATGTACCGGATGAATGGATGCAACGGATTCGGCGTGATGCCCCGCGGTGCGGTGCGGTTCGCGCCGACGGGCGCGTGCGGAACGCCGTCCTTCTCGAGCGCTGCCGCAGAACTCTTCAAGGCTGCGTTCGGCGCGCCGCAGCAGGGCTCGGCTGCCGGCGCATGCTCGACGAACGAGGGATGTGCGACCGAGCGCCCGACCTATCGCCTGCCGATCGACCTCCATGAGGAGCGTCGTGCGGGGAGCGGCGCGTGGGTCGTCACGGCGAGCGTTCCGGGCTTTTCGAAGCGCGAGGTGTCGATCGAGGTGAAGGAGGGCATCCTCACCATCGCAGCGACGCGGGCAACCGAACGCGACACGAGCGCTGCCGAACCGTCGAACGACGCTGTTCCCGAGCGCACGGTGTGGCGGCGCGAGCGGCGCGAGGCGAATCTGATTCGACAGATTCGACTGCCCGAGAACGCCTCCGAGGCCGGCATCACCGCAGCGCTTGCGGACGGGATCCTCACGGTGACCATTCCCCAAGTGCCTGACGCCCAGCCGCGCACGGTGGAGATCGCGTAACGGATCGCGATTCGTCGCGCACTCCTCACCTCTTGACTTCGACCGCGCTCATCGCATGCCCTGCGATGAGCGCGGTCGCGCGCTCTGGGCACGCCCAGCGTGGCCAGTGCGTGGCCAATGCGTGGCCAATGCGTGGCCACTGCGTGGCCAGTGTGAGGCGAGGGCGTGGCGATCTCGTCGAGCGGCGCTCGGCGGCGGAGGAACCCGCCTCGCCCTCCGCCAACGGCCGGGGCGAGGCAGTATGCTCCGCGGCGCTGCCGTCTTCCCGCAGCAAGCCCCGCAGCATCCCCCGCTGCAAACAAAGGAGTGACCCGTGCCTCGCCTCTCTCAGACCCTTCTCGCCTCAAGCCTCGCCATTGTCTCAGCGGTCCTCTCTGCGACCGACGCCTTCGCATCTCAGCAGGTGACGGGGCAGGTGACGGGGCAGGCGACGGGGCAGGCGACGGGCGACGCGGCCGTGAACCCGACGCCAGTCGCATCGACGCCGGCGCAGGCTTCCGATGACGCTTCGGCTGTCGCCGCTTCGGAGAATCCGTGGCGCGTCGAGGTCACCGCCTGGATCTGGATCGTCGGCATGGACGGGACGGTCAGCGCGCGGGGACGGGAGGCCGATGTCAACGCGAGCTTCGGGGACATCCTCGACGCGTCGGACTCGATCTTCGCCTTTTCCGGACGCGTTGAGGCTGGCGTCGGCGCGTGGTCCGGCTTCGTCGACGGCGTCTACTCGAACCTCGGCGTCGACGATCAGAGCGGGCCCGCGGGCAACGCCGATATTGATGTGGACTTCGAGACGGTCCTGATCGACGCCGGCCTGATGTACCGACTGGGCGAGTGGCGACCGGAAGGTCATGCGGCCACGCGGCCGGTGACGCTCGATCTCTACGCGGGATGTCGCTATACGAATCTCGACATCACCGTCGATCCGGCGATGTTCCCGGCACGCTCGCAGTCGCAGAGCTGGTTCGATCCGATCGTTGGCGCGAAGCTCGTCTATCCCTTTGCGGACAGTTGGCGCGTCGCGGTGAATGGCGACATCGGCGGCTTCGGCGCCGGCTCCGACTTCACCTGGTCAACGACGGGCGTACTCGGATACGACTTCACGATCGGATCGGCCGGCGCGTCCGCCTATGTCGGCTACCGGGCGATCGGGCAGGATTACTCCGAGGGAAGCGGCACGAACGCCTTCACCTGGGATGTCGTCCAGCACGGCCCGATCCTGGGTCTCTCGCTGCGATTCTGACCGTTCGCGCCGCTCTCGCTCACCGCAGGAAGAGCAGGTGAACGAGGGCGAAGAGCGGAATGAGAATCCCCACCGACCAGAGCATGTAGCCGAAGAAGCTCGGCATGCGCACGCCATTTTCCTCGGCGATCGACTTCACCATGAAGTTGGGGCCGTTGCCAATGTAGGTGTTCGCGCCCATGAGCACCGAACCGAGCGAGATCGCCACGAGCAGGGCCTCGTCGACATGGGCGCCGCCAACGAGCGCCAGGGTGGCCGAGCCGGTGTCGGGGAGCGCTTGGGCGATGCCGAAGAACACGAGATAGGTCGGCGCGTTGTCGAGGAAGCTCGACAGCATGCCCGAGAGCCAGAAGAACTGTCCTGGGGTACTCAAGCCAAGTTCGCCGCCGCGCGCTTGGAGCACCTGGAGCGGAACCTGCATCGCGACGAAGATGCCGATGAAGATTGCGGCGACCTCGAGAATCGCCCCGAAGCTGAAGCGGTTCGCCGCACGCGTCGAGCGATGGGTGAGCAGGAGGCTCAGGCCGGCGAGGCCGACGAGCATGAGTTCGCGCAGGAAGGGGAATGGCGTCCAGCCAACCAACGGAAGCGGCTTCGAGGGATCGACGAAGGCAACGGTCAGGACGATGAGGGCGAGCCAGAGAAGATTCAGCAGCCCCGAGGCGCGAAGCGGCGTTCGGCGCGACGCGTCGGCGATCACGGTCGAGATCGGCTCGCGGGCCCAAAGCACGCGGTCGAGGATGTAGTAGACCGCCAGGAGCGATGCGACGCAGAAGAGCCAGGGCTTCCAGAGTCCGAGCGTCCAGAAGAAGGGTACGCCGGCGAGGAATCCCATGAAGAGCGGCGGATCGCCGATCGGAAGGAGAAGTCCGCCGATGTTCGAGACGAGGAAGATGAAGAAGACGACCGTGTGCACGCGGTAGCGCCGCTCGGAGATCGTGCTGAGGAGCGGGCGAATGAGCAGCATGCTCGCGCCGGTCGTGCCGACCACGCTGGCGATGAGGGCGCCGAAGGCGAGGAAGAGGGTCGTGGTGCGCGGCTGGGCGAGGAGGTCGCCTTCGACGGCGATGCCGCCCGTGACGACATAGAGCGCGAAGAGCAACGCCATGAAGGGGACGAACTCGTCGACGATGGCATGTGCCGCCGCGGCGGTCGTGGCGTAGCCATCTCGGGCGATGAGGAGGTACCCAAGCGTCACCAGCGACAGGGTCACCGAGACGAGCAGCTTGTTGCGATTGTGGTGCCACCAGTGAGCCACCGCGGGAACGAGCGGCAGGATCGCGATCGCCAGCAGGATGAGAACGAACGGGGCGGTTCCGACGATCCAGCCGGGCGGCGGTGCGGCAGGGCCCGGGGGAGCGTCGTGGTGGCTGAGCGCACCCGTGACGGCGAGTCCCGCCAGAAGGATGCACCCGACCACGCAGAACGCGTTCAGGGCGTACTCAAGTCGACGACCGGTCGAGGATCCGGAGGGGTCTGGCACGGTGTCGCTGCTGGCATGACTCATGGCGGAACGCGGCAAAAATGGAAACACGTCGTCTGAGCGGACCAAGCGTACCAACCGAGTGTGAGGGTACTGTGAGCAGCGTCGCGGGGTCGCTGTCGTGTCGGTGATCCGTTCCAGGTTTCTCACGCCGTTCCAGGTTTCTCACGCCGGGGGCCTGCGGCAAGCACCCCGCGGGCCACCCATCCGGATGATGCAGCCTGCACGCGGATCCTGCGTACAGTGCCCTCGCCGTGATGAACCGCTCGCTCTGCCCCTCTCCATCCATGACCTCCGGCCGCCTCCGCCCGATCCGGCGCGTGATCCTGCTGGCCGCCGCGCTCCTCGTCGAACAGATCGCCGGAACGGCGAGCGGACGGCAGGGCGTGTGCCCCACCTTCGGGACCTTCGCCCAGCAGGTGGATGGGCTCGAGTGGCCGACCGCCGTTGCGATCGACGGGGCAGGCAACTTCGCAGTCCTCGAGCGCGACGCCTCGCGCATCCGACTCTTCGCGAGCGACGGCACCGAACGCGGGCTCGTGGAGGCGATCCGGACGGGCAACGGTGCGGCCCAGCCGAGTGATGCGCCGTGGCATCTTGCGATGCCGGCCGACGAACGCCCACCGGCGGCCCTTGCCTACACCGCCGATGGTCGACTCACGATCATCGCTCCCTCGCGCATCGCCGTCTTCGACCCGAGCGGCGTGCCGTGGCGGGTCACGACCGGCGTTGCCTTGGTCGAGCCCGTCGCCGCCACCTGGCATCGACCGCAGGGGGCAGCCGAGGAATCGCTCTTCGTCGTCGATCGCGGCGCCGGCGCGATCGTCCGCTTCGACGCGGCCCTCGTCGAGCAGGAGCGGCTCAGCGGTCGCGCTGCCCGCCCCTCGGGCATCGCCTTCGCCGAGGATGGCTCGATGTTCGTCGCCGACGAGGATCGCGACGAGATCGGGCGCTGGAATCCCGATGGCACGCTGCGCAAGCGATTCGGCGCTCGCGGTTCCTTCCCGGGACTCTTCAACGCCCCGCGCGGCCTCGTCGTGCGCGGCGACTGCCTCTATGTGACCGACGAACTCAATCACCGCATCACGGTGCATGATCTCGACGGCCGTTTCCGGAGCTTTTGGGGGATGCACGCGGTCATTCCGCGGCAGGGAGAGGGGGCGATTCACTATCCCGTGGCCCTCGCGGTCTCGCCCGACGCATCGAGCGCGATCGTCGTCGAGCCCTTCGAGCGACGCTTCCAGCGTTTTACGATTTCGGATCCGAATGAGGCGATGAACGCGGCGATGCCCGCTCGTGAGGGCGTGCAAAGCCACTTCGGTCCGGCGGTCGCCTGCGACGGCGAGCTGCTTGCCCTCGAGGAACCAGAGACATCGAGCCTCTTCGTCTTCGACCTGCGCGAGGCGACGCCGATTCATGTCACGACCTTCGGCGGTTCGGGGGTCGGCCCGGACAAGCAGGCCCGCATCACCGCCCTCTCGATCGATGCGACGACGCAATTGCTGACCGTCGCGGACATCGGCTCGCGGCGGCTCTCGCACTATCACATCGCTCGCGATCGCTCGAAGCCGCTCAAGCTCGATCCCTTCATGGGAACGCTCGTGCGCTCATGGGATCTCGATCTCTGGAACGAGCGGGTGCGCGAGCTGGTCGGTCCCGCGACGACGGTGGTCGAGCGCACCCCCGAACTCGTTGGCTTCGCCCGCCAGCGGCAGCCCGCTTCCCCGGGCGATGGCGATCTCCTCTGGACGCTCGATCGGCGTTCCGGACGACTCGTCGGCGTGGACGCCACGCTGAGGCCGGTGCGGGCGGTCGAGACGGGGCTGTTCGGCGCGAGCGGTCTCGCGGCCGATGCGGACGGCGGATTCGTGACCACGCTGCCGGAGCGCGGCGAGGTCGTGCGGATCGCCGCCGACGGCACCATTCGCGCTCGCTTCCGCGGCGAGGCTGGCTCGGGCGGGGCGGGTCCCCTCCGCCGACCGACCGCGGTGCATGTCAGCGAGCAGGGTGCGTATTGGGTGACCGACTCGGCCCGCGATGCCATCGTCGTCCTCGATGGCCGGGGAGCGATCGAACGCGTGATCGGGAAGCGGGGGGGTTCCGACGGCGAGTTCTGGGCCCCAGAGGGCATCGCCCGATTCACCGGTGCCACCGCCGCAGACCGGGGCGAGCGCGTCGTGGTCATCGACCGCGGTAATCACCGTGCCCAACTCCTCGCCGCAGACGGCACTTGGATCATGACCTTCGGACTCGGACGGGCGTACACTCGGCCGCGGGAGCAGGGGCAGTCCTGATCTCGATCGTGGGCGCATCCTCGAGGAAGACGATCGACATGCATCGATACGCCAAGCCGCTGAACGCATCGCAGGACAGGCACAGCACCGCCGTCACGACCCCGACGCGAGGGCGTGCGCGTCCGGCGCTCTCGGCGATCCTCTGCGCCGGCGCGCTCCTCGTCGGCTGCGGCGACGGCGCGAGTGCGCCGTCGGGCGAGCGGAGCGCAGGTTCTGGTGCGGGCGCTGCGAGCCAGTCAAGCTCGTCGTCGACAACCGCGCAGGCGGCGAGCGCCCCGGCGCCCTCCGAAACGCCCGCGACCCAGCACACGGTTGCTGCGCGAAGCGGGAACTTCTGGGTTCGTTGGTCCTGTGCGCCGGAGCCGATGCCCGTGTCCGATCCGTTTTCGCTGCGGGTCGAGCTCTTCGCGGACGCGGCGTGCAGCGTCCCGCTCGTCCCGCTCGGGGCGGAGAGCGCCGGGAGCGAGGAGGCGATCCTCACCGTCGACGCGGCAATGCCCCATCACGGTCACGGAATGAATGTTCGACCGAAGGTGAGACGCGAGGCGGACGGGAGCTATCTCGTCACGGGGATGCTCTTTCACATGCCCGGACGCTGGGAGCTGATGTTCGATGTGACGCGCGGCGGGTTGCTGGAGCGGGCCCAGACGACCGTTGAACTCGAGTTCGGAACCGGCGCGTCGGTCGGGCAGGCGGGCGCTGCGGCCAAGGGAAGCGGGAGCTGAGCGCATGTCGACTCCCTCGTTGCCATCCGACCGCCGCTTTCACCTCCTCGCCATGCCCCTCGCCCTCATCGGCCTGGCGATCGGCGTGCTTCTGATCTCCTTCGATCCGGTCACGATCGCCCGGCGGACATCGACCGCGTCGATCTCGCGCGACGGTCCCGATCTCCTCGCTCGTCCCGTGCCGCTCACCGTCAGCTTCGCCCCCGAGGAGCTTGCCGCGGTCCGTTCGCTCTCGCCGCTCCCCGCGGTCGCCGAGGATCCCACGAATCGGCTCGCCCTCGATCCGCGGGCCGGTTGGCTCGGTCAGTCGCTTTTCTTCGACCCGCGCCTCTCCGGGACCGGCGAGGTGCATTGCGCGACCTGCCACGATCCGGCCCGCTGGTTCGTCGATGGACTGCCCGTGGCCCGATCGATCGGCGTCGGCACCCGCAATACCCCGACGCTCCTGCATGTGGCCCATCACCGCTGGTTCGGCTGGGACGGTCGCGCCGACTCGCTCTGGTCGATGAGCCTTCTGCCGATCGAGAACGAATCGGAGATGGGCGGCAATCGCGTCGCGGTCGTGCGTCTCGTCGCGTCGGATCCCTCGCTGCGACGCATGTACGAATCGATCTTCGGAGAGTTGCCGCCGATCGAGGGCGGTCGTCGGCGCGGCCTCAACCTGCCGCCGAACGCCCGCCCGGTGCCCGAGGATCCGCAGAGTCCGATGCATGTGGCCTGGGAATCGATGAGCGAGTCGACGCGCGATACGGTCAATCGCATCTACGCCAATGTCGGCAAGTCGCTCGCCGCGTATCAGTCCATGCTCAGCGACGGTTCCGCACCGATCGATCGGTTCATCAAGGGGCTGAACGAGGCGGGAACCGAGACGACATCGCCGCTCTCACCGGAGGAGGCTCGCGGACTTCTCCTCTTCGTGGGGAAGGCCGGCTGCATTCGCTGCCACAGCGGCCCCTTGCTCACCGACGAGGAGTTTCACAACATCGGCGTGCCTCCGCGCGAGGGGCGCATGCCCCGCGATCCGGGGCGCTACGCGGGCATCGACCTCGTGAAGTCGAGTCCGTTCAACGCGGCGGGGCCCTTCAGCGACGGCCGCGAGTCGGCGCGGGGGATCATCACCGACGCGCTCGTGAACTCGCCCGAGCACTGGGGGCGCTTCAAGACGCCGTCGCTTCGCAATGTCTCGAAGACCCCGCCCTACATGCATGCCGGGCAGTTCGAGACGCTCGAGCAGGTCGTTCGCTTCTATTCGACGCTCGAAGGGGCCGTGCAGCTTGACCACCATCAGGAGACGGTGCTCGAACCGCTCAACCTGACCGAGGAGGAGATCCGCGACCTCGTCGCGTTCCTCAACGCCCTCCACGGCATCGGGCCGCCGGAGGAACTCATGGGTCCGCCGCGCCGGCCATTTGGCGGAAGCGTCGGCGAGGGCTCGTAACCGAGACGCGGTCCGCGAAGCCGGAACGGACCTCCGCGTTCGGGTGGTTGCCTCCCGGTGCGCGTGTCGGGATGCGCTCGATCGCGCGGGCGCGGGAGCGGCGCAGCGGGCGAATCCGGCGAGTTCCCGCTTCGATTCCGCATGACCGGAAGTACACTCGACGGCGTCGTGGTGGGGGCGCCGCGCACCGAAGGCTGCCCAGTCGCAGCCGTTTTCTCAGACCTGAGCCACTCCACGATGCCTGCAAACCGATCCCGCCCGTTGGGCCTCGCCCGTCGACTTCCCGTCCTCTTCAGTGGCGGCCTCTGCGGGGCGATCTCGCTCGCTGCGACCTCGCTTCCTGGTGTCTCGCTCTTGGGGATTGGGGCCCTCGCTCCGAGCGCCGTCGCCCACGACGGTGACCCGAAGGCGACCGAGCGGCATGTGACCTACATCGGCCCCGTCTGGCGCGCTGCCGACGGCGGTGTCGCCGGCGAGACCTTCGCAGCCGAGGGCGTTGCGCTCAAGGCGTGGTTCCCGGTCAACAACTTCAACGCCCAGGGCGTCATCAACACCAGCGGCAACGACTGTTGGGGCTATGTGACGCCGCTCGGGCGCGAGATCGCGATCATCGGGCTCTCCGGCGGAACGGGCTTCGTCGACATCACCAACCCCGAAGCGTCCACGATCATCGCGTTCGTGCCCGGTCCAGAAAGCCTCTGGCGCAATGTGAAGACCTATTCGCACTACTGCTACGCGGTGAGCGAAGGCGGCGGCGGCATTCAGGTCTTCGACCTCGCGAACATCGACAACGGCGTCGTCACGCAGCTCCCCTCGGTGACGAGCGGCGGCGGGCTCTCGACGCACACGATGATCATCAACGAGCAGTCCGGCTTCCTCTACCGGATGGGCGGCGGCACGAACGGCGTGCGCATGTACAGCCTCGCGAATCCGGCGTCGCCGCAGTTCGTCGGACAGTGGCAGGACAAGTACACGCACGACGGCTTCGTCCTGAGCTACACGACCGGCCCCTACGCGGGCAAGGAGATCTTCTTCTCCTGCGGCGGACTCAACAACGGCTTCGCGGCGACGGGCGTCGACATCATCGATGTGACGAACAAGGCGAATCCCGTCGTCCTCGCGAACCTGCAATATCCGAACGCGGCCTACTGCCACCAGGCGTGGCCGACCGCCGACCGGAAGTACATTTATATCAATGACGAGATCGACGAGGCCAACTTCGGCCTGCTCAATGTCGGTCGCATCGTGAACATCGAGAACCTCGCGGCGCCGTTCCTCGCCGGGACCTACACCACCGGGCTCGTCTCGGTCGATCACAACCTGTATGTCCGCAACAACCTGCTGTACTGCTCGAACTACAAGACCGGCCTTCAGGTCTTCGATGTTTCCGTGCCGCTCGCGCCGGAACGCGTGGCGTGGTTCGACACCTATCCGGACAACGACTCGACCGGCTACGCGGGGCTCTGGTCGAACTATCCCTTCTTCCCCTCGGGCACGGTGATCGGCAGCGACATCGAGCGCGGCCTCTTCGTCTGGCGCGTCGAGCCGGCGATCGCGACCTTCAGCTATCCGAACGGGACGCCGGCCTTCGTGAATCCGAACGGCGGACAGACCCTCGATGTCATCATCACGCCGAAGCCCGGCCAGGCGATCGTGCCCGGCAGCGAGATGCTCGTCGTGCAGGCGGGTGGGCAGCAGCCGGTCGAGTATCCCCTTGCGAATCTCGGCGGCGGCCTCTATCGGGCAACCTTCCCGGCCTTCGCCTGCGGCGAGGCGATCGAGTATTCGATCGAGGTGACCGGCGATACGGGCATCGTGACCACCAATCCGCCGGGCGGCATCGATGCGATCGGCGCGACCGGCCAGCCGGTCGTCGCGAACTTCGAGATGGAGGCGGTCGACGGTTGGGTGGTCGGCGCACCCGGCGACAACGCGACCACCGGCATCTGGGTGAATGTCGATCCGAACGGCACCTCGGCGCAGCCCGAGGACGATCGGACGCCGACCGGCACGAAGTGCTGGATCACCGGACAGGGCACGCCCGGCGGATCCGCGGGCGAGGCCGACATCGACGGCGGCACCACGACGCTGACCTCGCCGAAGCTCCAGCTCGCCGATGTGCCCGACCCGTTCATTACCTATTGGCGCTGGTATTCAAACAATCAGGGCGGCAATCCGAACACCGACAGTTGGCCGATCTCGATCACCAACAACGGCGGTCAGACCTGGGTGCCGCTTGAGCTCGTCACCGAGAACGCCGGCGGCTGGGTGAAGAAGACCTTCCGCGTCGCCGACTTCGTCACGCCGACCAACGATGTGCAGGTGCGCTTCGCGGCCCGCGACCTCGGCGCCGGTTCGCTCGTCGAGGCCGGTGTCGATGACTTCAGCGTGACCTACCTCGAGTGCCCCGAGCCGGAGACGCCCGGCGATCTCGACGGCAGCGGCACCGTCGACGCGGCCGATCTCGCGATCCTGCTTGGCCAGTGGGGCGGCGCGGGCAGCGCGGACCTCGATGGCGACGGCAGCGTGAGCGCTGCGGATCTCGCGATCCTGCTCGGCTTCTGGAACTGATAGCGCTCGCGCTCGCGCGATCGCTCGGACACAGCATCCTCCCCATCGTCGCATCACCTGCGGCGGTGGGGAGGATTCCTCTTTTGCCTCGACCCGTCTTGCGGCCCTGCGCGCTTTCCCGCGAAGATGCCATGCGACGGACGCCTCGCGTCGTCGTACACAGAGACCTCTCATGCGGATTGCGTTTGGCCAAGATCGAGTCGTGGGGTTCCTCGTCGGACCGCTGGTGATTCTCGCGAGCGTCGGGGTCGCCGCGGAAGGCGGAAGCGGATCGCAGTCTGCGCCGGCGACTCCGGCTCCAGCGCCCGTGCAAGTTCCCGCACAAGCGCCCAGGGGGGCTCCCAAAGTGGCGCCAAGCCTCGCCCCCTTTCGCGAGGATGTGAAGGGCACGGCGCTCCATTTCGATATGGTGCCGGTCACGCCGCGCGATGCCGCGATCAAGCCCTTTCTGATCGCGAAGGTCGAGACGACCTGGGATCTCTACGATGTCTTCCTCTTCGGCTTCGATCAGAAGGAGCCGGGGGGCTCGACCCCCGAGGCCGACGCGGTCACGCGACCGTCGAAACCCTACATTTCGATGGATCGCGGCTTCGGCCACGCGGGCTTTCCGGTGATCTCGGTTTCCTATCTCGGTGCGAAGCGCTACTGCGAGTGGCTCTCGATCAAGACGGGCCGCACCTATCGATTGCCGACCGTCGAGGAGTGGAAGGCCGCCTGCGAGCTCGGACTCGCGGGCATCGACGATCGTGGCCCGCTCGCCTGGTCGAAGGAAACCGCCGGGTCGGCGACGAAGGCGGTCGGAACCGCCCGCGCCGACGCTCTCGGCCTGCATGACATGCTTGGGAACGCGAGCGAATGGTGCACCGACGCCGAGGGGAAGGGTGTGACGCTTGGCGGCACCTTCCGCGATCCGCTCAGCGCCCTCGGATGCTCCTTCGTCGTTCCCTATTCGGCCGAGTGGAACGCGAGCGATCCGCAGTTTCCGAAGAGCAAGTGGTGGCTGGCCGACGGCGGATTCGTCGGCTTTCGCGTGGTGTGTGAGCCGCGGTGACAACGGCGGCGATCGGTCGCGACAAACAACTGGAGTGCAGGATGAACGACGGAAGTGCTGACGGGGCGTGGACGCGACGGGACTTCGTGCGAACGGGCGCCGTCGCGATCGGCGCGGCCCTGACCGCCGCGCCGAGCGTGTGGGGTTCGCTTCGCGCCGATGATCGCATCAAGGTCGGTCTCGTCGGATGCGGCGGGCGCGGAACGGGCGCCGCAGCGCAGGCGCTTCGGGCCGATCCGGGCGTGCGGCTGTGGGCCGTCGCCGATGCCTTCGAGGATCGCATCGCCGGCTGCATCGGCAACCTGACGAACGCGGAGGAACTGCCCGACGGAAGCAAGAAACCCTCGGAGTTCGCCGGACGCGTCGAGGTGCCGGCGGAGCGGCGCTATGCGGGCATCGATTGCGGCGAACGGCTCATCCGGGAGAGCGGCGTCGATGTCGTTCTCCTCTGCACGCCGCCGCACTTCCGGCCGATGCACCTGCGGCTCGCCCTCGAGAGCGGCAAGCATGTCTTCTGCGAGAAGCCGATGGCCGTCGACGCCTCGGGCGTCCGCTCGGTGATCGAGAGCGCGAAGCTCGCCGCGGAGCGCAAGCTGAGCCTCGTGAGCGGATTCTGCTGGCGCTACTCGAGCCCGGAGCGAGCCGTCTACGGCAAGCTCCTCGACGGGGCGCTCGGGCCGGTGCGCTCCGTGCACGCGACCTATCACACCTCGCCCGTCTGGACGCGCAAGCGCCAGCCGACCTGGAGCGAGATGGAGTTCCAGCTTCGCAATTGGGTGCACTTCCTCTGGCTCGGCGGCGACCACATCGTCGAGCAGGCCTGTCACTCGATCGACAAGATCGCCTGGGTCATGGGCGATCGGCCCTTCGCCCGCGTCACGGCGCTCGGCGGCCGAGAATTGCGCGAAGGAGAGGAGTACGGCGATGCGTACGACCACTTCACGACGATCTATGAATATGACGACGGCGCGCGGGCCTTCATGACCTGCCGCCAGATGAATCATTGTTCGAATGAGAACAAGGATTGGGTCGCCTGCGAGGGAGGCCACGCCTTCATCAACGGTTGGGCTCCGGAGGAGACGCGCCTGACCGGCAAGAGCGACTGGCGCTACGCCGGCGATCGGCCGGACATGTATCAGGTCGAGCACAACGAGCTCTTCGCGTCGATACGCTCCGGCAAGCCGCTCAACGACGGCGGTTTCATGGGACTTTCCACGCTCATGGCGATCGCCGGACGCGAGGCGGCCTACTCCGGTCAGACGCTGACCTACGACCAGGTCCTCGCCAGCAAGCAGTCGCTCGTTCCCGAGCGCTATGGCATGGATGCGACGCCACCGGCCGTCATCATCCGTCGGCCCGGCTCCTATCGATTCGTGTAAGGCACCGGTTTCGTCGTCCTCACCTCGTCCTTCGGCTGTCACCCATCATGCATCCCACCGATCCCACCCGTCGTGCCGTCGTGGCGGCAACGCTCCTCGCTCCCTTTGCCGCCGCGGAGCTGGCTCGCGGCGCGGGAAGCCCGCGCGGCGCGGACACGCTGCGCGTCGGCGTGATCGGATGCGGCGGTCGCGGAACGGGCGCCGCCGTCGATGCGCTCGCGGCGAGCCGCGATGTCCGGATCGTCGCCTTGGGCGATCTCTTCGCGGATCGCATCGAAGGGGCCCGCAACGGCCTCAAGGAGCACGACGCCGAGCGGGCCTCGGTCGACTCGAAGCACTGCTTCACCGGATTCGATGCGTACAAGGGCGTGCTCGGCTGCGATGTCGATGTCGTCCTCCTCGCGACGCCGCCGGGATTCCGGCCGATCCACTTCGCAGCGGCGGTGGCGGCCGGGAAGCATGTCTTCATGGAGAAGCCCTGTGCGGTCGACGGCCCGGGCATTCGCATGGTGCTCGATGCGGCCCGCGCTGCCGATGAGAAGGGGCTTTCCGTCGTCGCGGGCACGCAGCGGCGACACCAGCGGAACTATGTCGAGGCGGTCGAGCGGATCCGCCGCGGCGACATCGGCCTTCCCGTTGCGGCGCGCTGCTACTGGAACCAGGGCGGTCTCTGGCATGTCGATCCGCAGTCGGATCGGAGCGATGTCGAGAACCAGATTCGCAACTGGCTCTATCACACCTGGCTCTCGGGCGACCACATCGTCGAGCAGCATGTGCACCAGATCGATGTGCTCTGCTGGGCGCTCGGCGGTCACCCCGCGCGGGCCAACGGCGTCGGCGGTCGGCAAGCGCGAACCGAGCCGCGTTTCGGCCACATCTACGATCACTTCGGCATCGAGTACACCTGGCCCGGCGCGACGACGGAACATGGTGCCTATGGCGATGTCTTCGCCCTCTCGATGTGCCGTCAGCAGGATGGCACCGACGGCAAGGTCGAGGAAGTCATCAACGGCACGCTCGGCTCCTGCTCGATGCGTCCCGGCTTCTCCTCCATCACCGGCCCGAAGGCGTGGCGATTCGAGGGTGACAATCCGAATCCCTATGTCGAGGAGCACAAGCATCTCCAGGCGGCCGTCCGCAGCGGGAAGCGCGTGAACGAGGCCGTGCAGGTCGCGGAGAGCACGCTCGCCGCGATCATGGGGCGCATGGCCGCGTACACCGGCAAGGAAATCTCGTGGGAGCAGGCCCTCCAGAGCGAGGAGCGGCTCATGCCCGAGTCGCTCGAGTTCGGCCCGCGTCCGGTCGCACCTGTCGCGATTCCCGGCGTGACGAAGCCCCGCTGATACACCCAGAAGCCCGCGAAGGTCCGACTCCCCTTGAGCATGCAGAATTGGGCGATCATCATCGTGGTGCTGGGCGTTGCCGCCTTGCTCCTCCTCGGTCTTGAGGTTGGCTTTCGGCTCGGACTGAGTGCCCGCCGGCGCGGCAATCCGATGCCGCAGCTCGGCCCGATCCAGGGTGCGGCCCTCGGACTCCTCGGTCTGCTGCTCGGGTTTTCCTTTTCGGGTGCGGCGACACGCTTCATCGAGCGCCAGGACATCATCGTGCGCGAGGCCAACGCGATCGGTACCTCCTATCTGCGGGCCGACCTGCTGAACGAGCCGCACCGCGGTCGCCTGCGCGAGGAGCTTCGGTCCTACGCGGTCAAGCGGCTCGAGCTTTTCCAGACGGTCGATCCGACCGCGGAGGCTCGATTGCAGAAGGAGCTTCGTGCGAGCCACGATCGGATCTGGGTTGCGGGTATCGAGGGGGTTCGCGCCGAACCCTCCGTGACCATGGCCGTCCTGCCGCCGCTCAACGAGACCTTCGATCTGCTCGGCGTGCGCAACGCATCCACGCAGCGACATCTTCCAGCCGCGGTGCTTTCCCTGCTCGTCGCCTGTTCGATGCTCTCGGTCGGCCTGATCGCCTACGGATGCGGCCGTGACGGCAAGCGTCAGCTCGTCGGCAGCGGCTCGCTCGTCCTTCTGATCGCGGCGGCGCTCTGGCTCACGATCGATCTCGACTATCCGCGGCTCGGCTCGATCACCCTGAGCGACGATGCGCTCGCGGCGGTCATCGAGACGATGGCTGCGCCGGCGGCGGACACGCGATGACCTCATATCCGCGCTGACCGTCGGATCGTTCCGCGGCCAGCCGAGCGAACAGGGTCGCATCGAAGTCCGCATCGTCGATCCCGTCGCTCATCGCGAGCACGCTGGCGAGTGCGTCGACGATCGCGCCATCCGGGCCGACCACGGTCACCTGACGCGGCAATTTCGTACCGACGCCCGTGCTCGGGTCGACGATATGGCTGTAGCGTTCGCCGCCGATGAGAAGCACCTGCTCGCGATCGCCGCTCGTTGAGACGCTGCGATTCGCAAGCTGAACGAGGGTCCGGCTTCCGTCGGGGCACTCGACCGCGACGCTCCAGCCGGGCAGGCCGGGCGGGGGGTCTCCGGCGGCGATGTCGCCGGCGATCGCGACGAGAGCCCGCGGAAAGCCCGCTGCGCGGAGCGACTCGATCGTCCGCGCCGCCGCATATCCCTTGCCGATGCCGCCAAGATCGATTCGCATGCCAGCTTGCCAGAGAAGCGCTGTGCGAGCCGTCGCGTCGAGTTGCACGAGCCGAAATCCGACGCGGCTGCGGGCATCGTCGATTGCCTGTTGTTCCGGCAGGGCTCCGTTCCGTCGGGCCTCGCGCCAGAGGAGGCTCAACGGCCCGATCGTGCAGTCGAAGCGTCCATCGCTCGCCTCGGCCACACGCTCCGCCGCGGCGAGGACGGCGAAGAGATCGTCGCTCACCGGCACGGCGACGCCGTGGGTCGCGCAGAGCCGCATGAGTTCGCTCGACGGGCGATAGTCGCTCATCGCCTGCTCGAGCTCCTCGAGCCGGGCGAAGGCACCGCGCGCCGCCGAGCGCGCCTCCTCCTCGTCGTCGGCGACGATCGAGACCGTCGTCGCGACGCCCATCACGATCTGCGTGTAGCGGTGCGTCTCGGGCGTCGCGCAGCCGGCGCAGAGCCACACGCAGAGGGCTAGCGCGACGAGACCGCACGCCCGCGTCAGCCCGTCGGTTCGCCGCATCAGAAGTCCATCGGACCCGAGTAGCCGCGCATGTGGCACTGTCCGCCGTTCTTCTTGTGATAGTCCTGGTGGTACTCCTCGGCCTTCACATAATTGCGAACCGGCTCAACCTTGGTGACGATCGGCACGCGCTGGAAGGCGGGGATCTCGCTCAGCTTCGCGATGATCTCCTTCGCGGTGCGGGCCTGCTCGTCGCTCATCGTGAAGATCGCCGAGCGATACTGATCGCCGATGTCCGGACCCTGGCGGTTGAGCGTGGTCGGATCGTGGATCCGGAAGAACTGCTTCACGAGATCGCGATAGGAAACGGCCGCCGGATCGAAGGTGATCCTGACGACCTCGGCGTGGCCGGTGTTGCCGTAGCAGACTTCCTTGTAGGTGACCGTGGCCGACGCTCCGCCCGCGAATCCGCTTTCGGCGTCGATGACGCCGGGGATCTTCGCGAAGGCATCCTCGACGCCCCAGAAGCAGCCGCCTCCGAAGTAGGCGATCTCGGTGGCGACCGGTCGCGACTCCGGCGGCAGTTCCTTGCCCTTCGGGATGAAGCTCATGGCGGCGCTGTTCAGGCAGTAGCGGCGGCCGGTCGGCGGCGGACCGTCGTCGAAGACATGTCCGAGGTGAGCGCCGGTTCGAGCGCACAGGATCTCGGTGCGCACCATGCCATGGCTGCGATCGGCCTTCTCGATGATGTGGGCCGGATCGAAGGGCGTATGGAAACTTGCCCAGCCGGACTTCGAGATGAACTTATGCTCGCTCTTGAAGAGCGGCAGTCCGCCGACGACGCAGACATAGATGCCCTCTTCCTTCGTGTCGGTGAACGCACCGCAGAAGGGCGGTTCGGTTCCGGCGAGCAGCACGACCTTCTGCACATCCTCCGGAAGCGACTTCGCGGCTTCCATCACCCGCTCCCGCGACCAAGGCGTGATGTCGTAGCCCGACTTCGAATAGAGGCGCTGGGTGGGACGCGAAGCGGAAGCGGTTTGGCTCATGGTTGGTGCGGTGGCGGCGGCCGGTGCGGCTGGCGGTGCTGGAGCGTCGTTCGCGGAGCGAGCGGTGAACGCGGCGGCAGCAAGGAGAAGACCGGACGCGGCGATGGCGGCGGCTTGGAAGTACATCGGCGGATTCCTCGGTGTGCGGCGGGCTCCCGAGGAGACCTCGACGCGGGTCGATGATAGGGGGGAGAACTGGGGGCGTCACGGTCCGGGACCGCACGGGCAGCCTCAATCAGAAGGGCAGGCCGCTGCTCTTCGGGCGGCTCGGCGGTTTGGAGTCGCCCCGGCCGCGGGATTGGGTGGGGAGCAGCCCTTTGCGAGCGGGTGAGAACCTCTGCCCCCGGCCGCCGCGGACCGGCGATCATGCGGGGAACCGCTCATGGAACCACTTTCTTCCCTCAGCGTTCGATCGATGGTGGATCGCATCGCCTCCGGCCTGCTTGCGGTCGCGGTCGCGGTGACCCTGCTCATCGCCCTCCCCATCGGAGCGGCCGGCTGCCGGTCGGGGCATGCGGTCGAGCCGATGGCCTCAAAGCCGTCGGCCGGGGGCGAGATCCTGTCCACCTCGCTCGTCGCTCTCGTCCGCGATCGGTTCTTCGATGCCGAGCGTGCCGCGGCGTGGGCCGAACGGCACGCCACGCTCGATCCGCGGAACTACGAAGCGGTGCGCGCTGCGCTGGCCGAACTCGGCACCTCGCACACCGAGCTGATCACCCCCGACGACCAGCGCTATGCGGCGATGCGGGCCATCTTCCCACTTCCCGATCCGTCGGCGCCGACGAAGGGAAGCGTGGATCGCGAGCGCATCGTCGCCTGGTCCGCCGGCGTCGATGCCACGCGCATCGGAGACCGCTGGTTCATACGCGGCGTCGTGCCGGGCGGCCCCGCAGCGTCGATGGGACTTCTCCGCGGCGATGAGATCGTTGCGGCGGACGGCGCGCCCTTCGAGCCGGTTCGTTCCTTGGAGGGTCGGTCGAGCGTTGAGTGGACGATTCGCCGTGAGGCCGGCGGGCCGACGATCGAGCGCATCGTTCCGGTGGTGTGCGAACCAGTTCGTTCGGCGTGGCGATCGGCGCTCACCGCCGGCACCACGATCGTCGAGCGGGAGGTCGAGGGCGCGGTCGTGCGCGTCGGCATCCTGCCGCTCTTCGCCGGCGCGGGCCTCGATCTCCTCGCCGAGATGGAAGCGGCGATCAGCGGGCCGCTCCGCCATGCCGACGCGCTCGTCCTCGACCTGCGCGACGGGTTCGGCGGCTGCTCACCGGAGTATGTCCGTCCCTTTCTCGATGGCGTTCCCTCGATCGTCATGAGCGACCGCGAGGGACGCTCGACGATCATCGATCCGCAATGGCGCGGGCCGCTCGTCCTCCTCGTGAACGGCGGAACGCGGAGCGGGAAGGAAATGGTCGCCCGGGCCCTCCAGCGAAGCGGCCGAGCCACGCTCGTCGGGGAGCGAACCGCGGGAGCGGTGCTCGGAGGAAGCGCGTTCCTTCTCGACGATGGAGCGATTCTGTATCTCGCGGTGCGCGATGTCCTCGTCGACGGCGAGCGGCTCGAGGGTGTCGGCGTCCAGCCCGACCGCATCGTGCCCGACGACCTCCGGTACGCTGCGGGCCGCGACCGGCAGCGCGACGCCGCGATCGAGGTCGCCGTGACCATCGCGCGAGCGGGGAACCGAACGAACTCGCACCACTCCTTGGAGCATTCACATGACGCAACGGGCTCTCCATTCCACCGCTTCGATGATTGACCGCCGAGGCGTGCTCGCCGGCGGACTGCTCGCCGGCGCCGCCGCGCTCGTGCCGGGCGGAACGCGTGTGACGCACGCGGCCCAGGCCGCGAGCGGATCGACGGCGTCCGCCTCGACGGCCCGTTTCCATCGCTTCATGGTCGGCTCGATCGAGTGCGTGGCGGTGAGTGACGGCAGTGCGACGCTCGATGCGATCCAGCCGACATTCGCTGCGTCGGCCTCGAAGGAGGAGCTCAACGCCGCCCTCGACCGGGCGTTTCATCCGCGCACGAAGGCGCTCCTCGAGTTCAACTGCATCGCCCTCAAGCTCGGTGCCGAGTGGGTGCTGATCGACGCCGGCTACGGCGAGGCGGGTGCACCGCGATTCGGCAGCGTGCAGTCGAACCTGCGGGCCGCTGGCGTCGATCCTGACGCGATCGCGGCGATCGTCATCACGCACGCCCACGGCGATCACATCAACGGCATGCTCCGAAAGGACGGATCGCTCGCGTTCCCGAAGGCGAAGGCGATGATGTCGAAGGTCGAGCATGATTTCTGGACCGGATCGCCCGACCTCTCGCGGGTCGGATTTCCCGAGCAACAGAAGCGTGAGATGGCGGCGACGGCTGCGCGGCACATCGAAGCGATCCGACGCGGATCGGGCGGACTCGAACTCGTCGATGAGAACGCCCGGCCCTTCTCGCAGCTTCGCTTCGTCGCGACCCCCGGTCACACGCCCGGCCACCTCTCGCTCATGCTCGCCGACGGAGGCGAGGAACTCTTCATCCTCGGCGATGCGGCCCACAACCATGTCGTGATGTTCGCCGATCCCTCGTGGGGTCCGGTCTTCGACACCGAGCCATCCGTTGCGGCGGCGACGCGGGCGAAGCTCTGGGACCGGTTGGCCACGGATCGGACCCGCGTCATGGCCTTCCACCTTCCGTGGCCGGGGCTCGGCCATGTGCGCCGCATCGACCGCTCCTACGAGTGGGTGATCGCGCCGATGGGCCTCTGATCGCGCCCGCGGCCGCAACGGGCGCACCGCTCGGTCGTACACTCCGGACCCCCCGCGTCACTCCGGAGCGCTTTTCCATGTCTTGCGTCGACCGATCCTCCCCCTCACGCCCCGCGAACCTCACGCTTCTTCCAGCCGCGCTCGCGGCGGCCCTCATTGCCTGCATCGCCGGCTCTGCCGCGACGGCGCAGGAGCGTTCGCCGCTCGCCTATCCGCCAGCGAAGGTCGTCGATGTCACCGACAACTATCACGGGACGACCGTCGCCGATCCCTATCGCTGGCTTGAGGAATACAGCGACGAGACGAACGCCTGGATCGACGCCCAGGAAGCGCTCGCGAGAAAGGCACTGGACGCGATCCCGCAGCGGTCGGCGATCCGGGCGAAGCTTGAGTCGCTCTGGAACTACGAGCGATTCGGCATGCCATCGCGGGCCGGGACGCGCTACCTCTTCTCGCGCAACGACGGCCTCCAGAATCAGAGCGTGATCCTCGTGGCGGAGAGCCTCGAGGCCGCGCGGCGCGGCGAGGCCCGCATCCTCATCGATCCGAACACGCTCTCGAAGGACGGGACGGTCGCGCTCGGGCCCATCTCGGCGACCGAGGACGGCAAGCTCCTTGCGTACGCCGTCGCGGAGGCGGGGTCGGACTGGATGACGATCCGGGTCCGCGACATCGCCACCGGCCAGGATCTTCCGGACACGATCGAGTGGGTGAAGTTCTCGGGCGCGAGCTGGCTGAAGGACGGAACCGGCTTCTTCTACAGCCGCTTCGATGCGCCCGCCGACGGCAACAAGCTGAAGGCCGTCAACGAGTATCACAAGATCTATTTCCATCGCATCGGCACGCCGCAGAGCGAGGACCGGCTCGTCTTTGAGCGCAAGGACCAGCCGCGCTGGTACCTCGGCGGCGGCGTGACCGACGACGGCCGCTGGCTGGTGATCGACATCAACAGCGGCGATTCCATCAACAACGCCGTTGCGGTGATGGACCTCTCGCAGCCGTCGTGGCCGCTCACCGAACTCCTGATGGGCTTCGACGCGAAGTACTCCGTCGTCGGCAACGACGGAACGGTCCTCTATGTGCAGAGTGACCTCGACGCTCCGCGCGGCCGCGTCTGGGCCATCGACATTCGTCGGCCGGAGCGGGCCGCCTGGCGGGAGATCATCCCGCAGTCGAAGGACACGCTCTCGTCGGCGTCGCTCGTCGGCGATCGCTTCTTCTGCAACTATCTCCAGGACGCGAAGAGCGTGGTGCATGTCCACTCCATCGAGGGGCGGCGCATCGGTGATGTGCCCCTTCCGGGCATCTGCTCGGCCGGCGGCTTCGGCGGCCGACGGAGCGACACCGAGACCTTCTTCGCGGTGAGCGGCTACACGCTTCCGCCGTCGATCTATCGATATGACCTGACCACCGCGAAGTCCGAGGTCTTCCGCGAGCCGAAGACGCCCTTCGACGGTTCGCTGTACGAGACCAAGCAGGTCTTCGTCACGAGCAAGGATGGCACCCGCGTGCCGCTCTTCATCACCCACCGGAAGGGCATCGAACTCGACGGCAGCCATCCGGCGATCCTCTACGGCTACGGCGGATTCAACATTCCGATCACGCCCGACTTCTCGCCGGTGCAGTGCGCGTGGCTCGAGATGGGCGGCATTTGGGTCGAGGCGAACCTGCGCGGCGGCGGCGAGTATGGCGACGAATGGCGACGCGGCGGCATGCGCCTCACGAAGCAGAACACATTCGACGACTGCATTGCCGCTGGCGAGTGGCTGATCGCGAATCGCTACACGAACGCCAAGCGGCTCGCCGTGCAGGGTGGCAGCAACGGCGGACTTCTGGTCGGAGCGGTGATGACCCAGCGCCCGGAGCTTTGGGGAGCGTGTCTGCCTGCGGTGGGCGTCCTCGACATGCTGCGATTCCAGAAGTTCACGATCGGCTGGGGCTGGGTCGGCGACTATGGATCGAGCGACAACGCCGAGGAGTTCAAGGTGCTCTACGGCTACTCGCCCTACCACAACATTCGCGAGGGCGTCTGCTATCCGCCGACGCTCATCACGACGGGCGACCATGACGATCGCGTCTATCCGGCACACAGCTTCAAGTTCGCGGCGGCGATGCAGGCCGCACAGTCGAAGGTGGCCGGCTGCACGAACCCGATCCTCCTCCGCGTCGAGAAGCGAGCCGGTCACGGCGCGGGCAAGCCGACGAGCAAGCGCATCGAGGAGGCGGCTGACATCTACGCCTTCCTGGCGAAGACCTTTGGCATCGAGGTCCGCTGAGAACGCCGCGGGTCGCTCCGCCGATGGTTCGCACAGTGGCCCCGGTGGGACTTGAACCCACACATCCTTTTGAGGGATCGCGGATTTTAAGTCCGCTGCGTCTGCCATTTCGCCACGGGGCCGAAGGACAGGCGGGAGGGTATCACGGGCCCGTGGCTCACGCGGCGAGTCGCATCCCGGTCAGGGTCTCGTCATGCTGGGTGAGGATCGAGCCGCACATGCCGAGGAGCTTCGCGCGATCGATCGGCTTGGTCGCGTAGCTGTCGCAACCGGCCGCGAGGCATCGCTCGAGATCGCCGCACATCGCATGGGCGGTGAGGGCGACGATCGGCATGGTCGCGCCCTTCGCGCGGAGGAGTCGGGTGGTCGCATAGCCATCGAGCTCCGGCATCTGCATGTCGGTGAGCAGGAGATCGAAGGGCGGCGGCTCGATCAGGGCGCCGGTCAGGGTTCCGTCCTTCGTCAGCGCACAGACGGCGAGATGACCATTCTCGACGCCGGTTACCAGCGCGCCGGCGCTTCGCAGGTGATGGGTGATGAGGCGCATGTTGTCGGGGCCATCCTCGGCGACGAGGATGCGCACGCCCTTCAGGGATCCGGCGCTTCCGCCCGAACCGGAGGTCTGCGCACCGATGGTCGCGCAGACCGCGGGTGCATGGCGCATCGCAGCGTCCGGACTCAGGAGGTCGTTCGCGTTGACCGGTCCCGTCGAGAGGCTCGCTGTGAAGGTGCTTCCGACGCCCGGCTCGCTCTCGACCTGCACATCGCCCCCGAGCATGCGGGCAAGCCGCTGGCTGATGCGAAGCCCGAGACCTGTTCCGCCGAATCGGCGCGTGCAACTCGTGTCGGCCTGTTCGAAGGCCCCGAAGAGCCGATCCGCCTGGTCCGGGGAGATGCCGATGCCCGTGTCGGTGACCGCGACTCGGAGCGTCTCGGTCGCCGCGTCGAACGCGCAGGCGATCGTGATCGATCCACGCTCGGTGAACTTCACCGCGTTGCCCGTGAGGTTCACGAGGATCTGCCGCAGTCGGACCGGATCGGAGGCGATCGTCGCCGGCATGGGCGAGGTGAAGCGCAGCGTGACATCGAGTCCCTTCGCGTTGGCGCTGGCCGCCATGAGCTCGCGCACCTCGTGGATGATGCCGATCGCGTCCACGGCGGTGCGGTGCACGCCCATCCTGCCGGCCTCGATCGTCGAGAGGTCGAGGATGTCGTTGATGATCGCCAGCATGTGATCGCCATGCCGGCGGATCGTCTCGATGAACTCGCCGCGCCGAGCGGGATCGCGCTGCGCGTCGGATGAGGTCGCGAGCAGCTCGGAGAAGCCGAGAATCGCCGTCAGCGGCGTGCGGATCTCATGGCTCATGTTGGTGAGGAACTCGCTCTTCGCGCGATTCGCGGCCTCGGCAGCGTCCTTCGCCGAGGCCAGCTCGCGGGTGAATCTGGCGATGTTCTCGTCGGCTGTGCGCAGCGATCGGGCGAGCGTACCGAGCTCATCCTCTGCGCGGCAGTCGAGTTCCTGCACACGACCGGCCAGGACCGATGCCTGGATCGTCGAGAGCGGACGCAGCACCTGACTCCGGAAGAGAGCGACCGCCGTCGCGGCGGCGACTCCCAGACCGCCGAGGAGCGAGGCGCCGACGCCGAGTGCCCACAGGCGCGACTCCGCGGCGATCGGTCGAGCGTCGATATGCACCATGACGGCGCCGAGCAGCGTGGTGCCGTCGCGGCGCACATGGCGAAGCGGCACGGTGCAGTCCACCTCGCCCGTGGCCCGGTGATAGTCGAAGCGCGACTGCCGCGTCTCGATCGCCGCACGGATGTCCTCGCCGATCGTGCTCTCGGGGAGCGCACTGAGCGGCAGGCCGCGCCACGCATGGCGGGTCGTGGCGAGGACGACCGGCGGATCGCCGAGGGCGACGACGATCATCGAGACATCGCGATCCGCGCCGAGGGAACTGACCAGGCGCTGGAGTTCGGACTCGCTCGAGATCGTCTCGCTCGCGTAGTGCACGGCATGGGCGATCAGTTCCGCGCGGGCCAGGAGCCGGTCGCGGGCCTGGCTCGCGGCGACCAGGAAGACGATGGCGACGGCGACGATCGCCAACGCCGCGAAGATGCCGGTCAGCGGCAACAGAAGCCGCAGCCCGAGCGAGCGCGAGGCTCGACCACGGAGCGAACGGATGGGATTCGAAAGGAAGGCGACGGGGCTCATTGCGACGGGCCACCCTCTCGATCGGTTGCGTCGGTGACGGCGTCCCCGCCGGACCGGATCTCGCCCGCAGCGACGAGCACCTCGCGCGTCATCCTCATGATGTCGTTGAGTCGACCGCCAGCGCCCAGGTACTGCGTCTGCTCCTCCTCGGTCACGAGGTGGATGCCGTCGTGGAGCGCCTCGGCGAAGGCCTCGACCGAAAGCCGAAATCGGCTGGCCATGATCGGCAGCGCGTCGGCCGGATGCTCCGCCGCGTAGCGCTGCGCTCGGAAGAAGGCCCTGCGAACGCGGCTGATGTCATCCGACCGCTTCCTCGCGACGGATTCCTCAATCACGAGCAGGTCGATGACGCGGCCGGGAATCTCGCGCGTGCTGAACACCGCGTGAGCCTCGCCGTTGAGGCGGAGATCGATCGAGAAGGGTGGGTAGGTGACGATCGCGTCCACCTCGCCCGCTCGAAATGCGTCCGGCGCATCAACCGCGGGAAGGTGGACAAGTTCCACCTCGTCGATCGTGCGACCGACCGTGCGAAGCGCCTCCGCAAGGACGAGCACATGAAGCGAACCGCGCTCAATCGCGACGCGCTTCCCGGCCAATCCGTCGAGGGTGAGCGTTGGGTCTCGGACGAGGATGACATCGGCCCCCTCCGAAGCGTCGGTCACGAGCACCGCGGTTGCCCGGCGATCCGCGTGGTCCTCGGCGACGATCCACTCGACGGGCGTGCAGAAGAACCCGTCGACCTGTCCGAGCTCGAACGCCCGACGGCTGTCGCTCAGCGAGGCCATCTCTACGAGGTGGACCTCAACGCCCTCGTCGCGGAAGAAGCCCTTGGCTTCGGCCAGCGGCGCGAACTCGAATCCGGGCCATGGATTGATGGCCAGATGGAGGGGGCGTTCGACGGGCCGGAAGGCGAGCCGAACGGCGAAGCCGACGAAAAGAACGATGAGGGCACAAACGCTCAGGCGCAATGCCAGCGCAGTGCGGGTGGATTGCCGATCCATGTCCGGACGATCGTCCGAATGCTGCGATCGCATTCGCCAAAGCGATGGATTTCCCCGGGACCTGTCGAGAGGGCGGCGGAGCCTGGCTCACGCGGGTGCGAGGGGGAGCGGCGCGGGATCCCCTCAGGCCGAGCCGAGGGTCCGAAGTGCCTCGCCCGTCAGGCGATGCGTCGTCCACTCGCTCATCTGGATCGCCCCAAGCGAGCGGTAGAAGCCGATCGAGGGCTCGTTCCAGTCGAGCACGCTCCACTCGACCCGGCCGCAGCCGCGGGCGACGGCAAGCCGGGCGAGTTCGACGAGGAGGGCCTTCCCAAGTCCCTTGCCGCGGGCCTCGGGGCGGACGAAGAGATCCTCGAGCCAGATCCCAGGCTTCGCGAGCCAAGTCGAGAAGTTCGTGCAGAAGAGGGCGAAGCCTTCGACGCGTCCGTCGACTTCGCCCATGAGGCACTCGCAGGTCGGCCCGCGGCCGAAACCCTCGCCGAAGAGCTGCCGATCAAGCGCCTCGATCGTCGCCTCGACCGCATCGGGCTCGCGCTCGTAGAGGGCAAGCGCGTGAATGAGCTCAAGGATCGTGGGCAGATCGCTGCGCGTCGCGGGCCGAATGCGGATCATGTCCGGGAGCGTAGCGGGAGGGCAGAGGGAGGGCTGGTCAGCCCGAGGCCTTCTCGTGGTGGCCGCCGAACATGAAGCGCTGGGCGCTGAGGATCTTGTTGGCAAACTCGGCCTGCCCGCGGCTTTCGAAGCGGTCGAAGAGTGCGGCGCTCAGCACATGGACCGGAACTCCCTCGTCGATGGCGGCGAGCACCGTCCATCGTCCCTCGCCCGAGTCGCTCACCCGTCCGGCGAACTTCGAGAGCTCTGGATCCTTCGCCATCGCCTGGGCGGTCAGGTCGAGAAGCCACGACCCCACGACGCTGCCGCGCCGCCAGAGTTCGGTGATGTCCGCAAGCGGGAACTCATATTGATATTCGTCGGGATTGCGAAGCGGCGTCGTCTCCGCGTCGGCCTCGCGGCTGTGCTTGCCTGCGTCGGCATGCTTGAGAATGTTGAGACCCTCGGCGTAGGCCGCCATCAGGGCGTACTCGATGCCGTTGTGCACCATCTTCACGAAATGGCCGGCGCCGCTCGGGCCGCAGTGCAGATAGCCATGATCCGCGGTGCTCGTCGAGTGTTCGCGGCCCGGCGTGATCGAGGCGGTGTCGCGCGCCGGTGCGAGGGCCCGAAACGCCGGTTCGAGATGGGCGACGGTCGATCGCTCGCCGCCGATCATCTGACAGAAGCCGCGCTCGGCGCCCCACACGCCGCCGGAGACGCCGACATCGACATATCGAATGCCGCGGCCGGCGAGTTCCTTCGCCCGGCGCAGGTCATCTTTGTAATAGGAATTGCCGCCGTCGATCAGGATGTCGCCCGCTTCCATATGCTGGGACAGCTCGGCGATGGTCCGGTCGACGAGGGCCACCGGGATCATCATCCACGCGGCCCGCGGCTTAGTCAGCTTCGCGATGAAGTCCTTGGGCGAGCTCGCCCCGATCGCCCCCTCGCGCACGAGCGCCTCGACCGCCTGGGGGCTGACATCGAAGACCACGCACTGGTGGCCGGCGCGAAGCAGCCGACGGACCATTCCGGCACCCATCCGACCGAGGCCAAGCATTCCGATTTGCATGGGCCTCTCTATCGGCTATGGGGCGTACCCCGAATCACCTCCGGCGGGGCAAGTTGCGCGATCGGAGACAGGGGGTCGACCTCATGTCCACAGACCGCGAGCCTCGCGGACGAGCCAGCGGGCGAACTCGTCCTTGCCGATCGGCTTGGGCCAGCCGGGCGGCCGCCGCACGGTCCCGTCGGCGAGGAGCAACTGGCCTTCGACCCCCATCGCGTCCATCGTCGCGAGCGGGTTCGCGACGACGGCGTGGACGCGCTTCCTGAGAAGCTTCGCCCGGGCCCGCTCCTCGAGCCGGGCCGCCTCCTCAAGGGCAAAGCCGATGATCCGCTGCTCGGGGCGAGCGGAGGCGGCCACCGCGGCAAGGAGGTCCGGAACCGGTTCGAGGCGAAGGGTCAGCTCCGCCGCCCGTTCGATCTTCCGCTGGCGAAGGTCCTCCGCGTCCGCCGCGACAGGGCGGTAGTCCGCCACCGCGGCGGCCATGATGAGGAGGTCGGCTCGCGGGGCGTGCTCCCGGAGCAGGGCCTCCAGGTCTGCGGCTGTGCGGAAGGGGATGGTGGTGGCGTTGGGCGGGGGAGTGACCGCGACCGGTCCGAGCAGGAGTGTGACGCGGTGGCCCGCTTCGAGAGCGGCTGCGGCGATTGCCACCCCCATGCGGCCGGAGGAGCGATTCCCGATGAAGCGGACCGCATCGATCGGCTCCTGCGACGGGCCGGCCGTGATCAGGATGTGGAGCGGGGTGGTCATGCTGCTGATCGCCGTCGGATGGAAGTCGGGCCGTGCGTGCGAAGGATGTCGGAACCGCGCACTGAATGCAGCGAACGACCTCTCATTCGCTCGCGTGTCCAGGCGAGGGGCTTCTCATCGGCTGGGCTCGGGGTTCACACCCTACCCAGAGCGGAGTCGAGCGGAATGTCACTGGCAGAGGCAACGCTGCTCGGGGCCGCTTCGTCGACGCGGAGGCGATAGGGGAGTCGGCATCGTTGCATGATGGTCGTTGCGGGTTGGCTTCGTCCCGACGATACTACAGAGCCCGCTCGCGCGGGGGGAGCCCGCCCGCGCGGAAGGGTGAACCCGCCCATGCGGAAGGGTGACCCCGTCCAAGCGGAAGGGTAAGTCCGCTCCCGCACGGGCATTCTGTTCCGTTCCGGACGGCCTTTGGGGCAGTCACGACGCTCGGCGAACGCTGTCGCCCGGCGCTCGCGGCTCCCGATCGGCGCCTGAAACTGACCTGATCACCGTCATCCCATCGTCGATCACCCCCGGTTCGCCGCGGGCGGAGCGACCTGTTCCATGAAGTTCCGTAGAGCGGCGTGATCGTGCCGCTGGAGGCGCTGTTGGCTCGGAAGATCCGCAAGAAGCTCGGTGAACTGCTGGTCGAGGCTCGGGTCGTCACCCAGCAGCAACTCGACTCGGCGCTCGCGCAGTCGAAGGGCACCGGCAAGCGCCTGGGTGAGATTCTGATCGAGTCCGCCGGCGTGAAGGAGGAGGACCTCACCAAGGCCCTCGCCGAGCAATACGGCATGGAGTACTTCAACCTCGATCGGCCGGAGTTCTCCAGCCGCATCGACATGAAGCTCATTCCGGACGACATCGTCAAGAAGCACCTCGTCCTCCCGATCTCGAAGTCGGGCGGGCGACTCAAGCTCGTCGTGCACGATCCGCTCGACCTCGAGCTCTCCGACCTCCTGCGCTTCCGACTCAACTGCGAGATCGACACGGCGCTCGCCAGTCGCACGCAGATCCGCAAGTTCATCGAGGGCACCGGCGGCGGGGCGAAGCCGTCGGCGATCTCCACCTCGTCGCTCGTCACCGACTCGATCGACAAGTCGGTCGATCGGTCGATGGACAAGTCGGTCGACCGTTCGGTGGACAGCTCGATCGATCAGGATGTCGTCGAGGACGCGCCGATCATTCGACTCTGCTCTCGCATCATCATCGAGGCGGTGCGCGGGCGGGCGAGCGACATCCATGTCGAGCCGAAGAAGGATGGCGTGCTCATCCGGTATCGCATCGACGGTGTGTGCCACATTCGCGACACCCTGCCGAAGAAGATGCAGGGGGCGGTGCTCGCCCGTCTCAAGCTGATGGCCGGCGTGAACATCGCCGAACGGCGCGTGCCGCAGGACGGCCGCATCAAGATGGTGGTCGACGGCGTCGCCATCGACTTCCGCGTGAGCTGCTGCCCCGCCTATCACGGCGAGAGCGTCGTGCTTCGTGTCCTGCGACCGGACTCCGTCCGCATCGGTCTGGTCAACCTCGGCTTCGAGCCCGATCAGCTCGATGTCTTCAACAAGATCATCCGGCGTCCGAACGGCATCTTCCTGGTCACCGGACCGACCGGCTCGGGCAAGACGACGACGCTCTACTCGGCGCTCGACATCCTCAACCGACCCGACAAGAAGATCATCACCGCCGAGGACCCGGTCGAATACAACTTCAACGGCATCAATCAGGTGCAGGTCCGCGAGTCCATCGGGCTGACCTTCGGCACGATCCTCCGCTCGATGCTCCGCCAGGCGCCGAACATCGTGCTGGTCGGTGAGATTCGAGACCGTGAGGTCGCCGACATCGCGATCCAGGCGTCGCTCACCGGTCACCTCGTCTTCTCGACGCTTCACACCAACGATGCCCCGTCGGCCATCACCCGACTCGTCGACATGGGCGTGAAGCCCTTCCTCGTCGCCAGCGCGATTCAGGCGATCATGGCCCAGCGGCTCGTCCGCATCCTGTGCGACAAGTGCAAGCAGCGGGATCCCGATCCCGACCGCAAGGTGCTTCGCCTCGTCAACATCTCCGACGAGGAGGCCGAGGCGGGCAACATCTGCAAGCCGAAGGGCTGCGACCACTGCGGCGGGGCGGGCTTCCGCGGCCGAAAGGCGATCTTCGAGCTGATGATCATGAACAGCGAGATCCGCGAACTCGCCTTCAACCGGGCGAGCGTCGGTCGGATCCGGCAGGCAGCGCTGCGGAACGGCATGCGCAGCCTGCTCGGCGACGGCAAGATCAAGATCCTGAAGGGCGTCACCACGCCCGATGAGGTCGCGAAGTTTGCCCAGATCGAAGGATTCAATCCCAACGAGATCAACTGACGGCCGGCCGGCCCGCCTGCCACGGCGGTCGGTGAGCCTTGAACGGAACCCCCCATGTCCACGATTCAGATTGACCGACTGCTCGAGACCGTCGTCCGCCAGGGCGCGTCCGACCTTCACCTGAGCGAAGGCCGTCCGCCGACCATCCGTCTGCACGGGCGGCTTCGCAGCCTCCAGACGAAGGTGATGGAGAAGGACGACCTCGTCACCCTGATGAAGTCCATCACGCCGGAGAAGAACCAGGCGGAGATCGCCGAGGTCGGCGGTACCGACTTCGGCTTCGCCTACGGTGATGCGGCCCGTTTCCGCGTTTCGGTCTTCCGTCAGCGCGGGGCCATCTCGATGGTCCTGCGACTCATCCCGAACAAGCTGCTGACCTTTGATCAGATCGGCCTGCCGACGATCATCAAGGATCTCCTCCGCCGCCCGCGCGGTCTCTTCGTCGTCACCGGCCCGACCGGCTCGGGTAAGTCGACCTCGCTCGCGACGATGGTCGACTACATCAACGCGGAACTCGACCGGCACATCGTGACCGTCGAGGATCCGATCGAGTACTACCACTACCACAAGAAGTCCGTCGTCAACCAGCGTGAGGTCGGGACCGATGTCACGACCTTCTCCGAAGCCCTTCGCCGCGTGCTTCGCTCGGACCCCGATGTGATTCTCGTCGGCGAAATGCGCGACCTCGAGACGATCGAGGCTGCCATCCGCGCTGCCGAAACGGGCCACTTGGTCTTCGCGACCCTCCACACCACCGGCGCGGCGGGCACGATCAACCGAATCATCGACGCCTTCCCGGTCAACCAGCAGGCCCAGGTCCGCGTCCAGCTCTCGACCTCGCTGATCGCGGTCCTCAGCCAGCAACTGCTCGCCCGGGTCGACAAGCCCGGCCGCGTGGCTGCGTATGAGTTCCTGGTCGTGACCCCCGCGATCTCGAACCTGATCCGCGAGAACAAGACCTTCCGCATCGACTCGGCCATCCAGACCGGCCGCAAGTTCGGCATGCAGCTCCTGGACGACCACCTCTGGTCGCTCTACTCCAAGGGTGTCATCTCGGCCGAGGAGATGATCGACAAGAGCAAGGACCCGGGCGACCTGACCGACAAGGTCCACCGCTCCGGCGGACAGGTTGGACGACCGGAGCTCGACGAGAAGCCGGACGAGGCCGGCTGAGTCGAAGGGAAGGAGTGACCGGCGGCCGCGGCCAGCCGCGACCCGCCCACACCCTCCCGCGGTCCCACCGACCCTGTCGCCAGGTCCCACCGACCCTGTCGTCAGGTCCGACCGACCCTGTCGCCGAACCCGTTCCTGATCATCCCCGCCCCGTCCGACGCAAACCGTCCGACGGGGCGGGTCTGTTCGTTGGGGTCGCGTGCGGTTGTGTTCGGGCTCGGCGTTCGGGCTCGCCCGCGCGGTGGCCTCGGGCGTCGGGGGACCGCCCGTCCCAAATGTGACTGTCCAAAGTCGCGGAAAGTCCCAAATGTGACTGTCCAAAGTCGCGGAAAGCCACTCGTCGTCCACGAGCTATCCCGGCGCTTTTCCACAATGTGACTGTCCAAATTCGCAGAGGTCACGAGAGCGTCGTGACAGTTATCGGGCCATCATGGGGCATGCGGGCGAAGTCGGTGGCGCTGTGTGCGCCAGCGGGCTCCAGCGAATGGCGGCGGGCGAACGCTCGGCGAACCCTCCGACTCGTGCTCGCTCCGGTCCGCGCTCCGGTCCGCGTTGCCGTCCGTACTGCCGTCGGCGCTTCCGTCGGCGCTCCTCGCGCGGTCTCCGGAGCATTGTCAGGCGCCGCGGTGGGCGTTCACCGCAGCATTCGGCCTCTGTCGGCACCGATGCGGGCGAACGAGTGACCGATCGCGTTCTCTGGGCCACCACGCTTGACGCACAATCCAAGTGTCCTTTCAAAAAGTTGAAAGTCCGTTGAGCGCGGAGTGCGTCGCATCGCGGATGATGCGATGTGTGTGGGGTGTCGGGCCGGCCGGCGCTGGGCGATCACGCTTCCGAGTCGCTCTCGCCGGTCGGCTCCGACCCTTTTTACACACGGCGTGTCGGACCGCCCCCCACTCATTTCTCATGAGGGGGAGACGGCTCCGAGCGGGTTCTCTGGTCGCCTTACGGCCAGAGGCGAGTTTCGGACGCGGAACTCGCAGATGAAGCGGACGGCGTGGCTCCATTGCCCCCCAACTCCCCCGAACAGATCGGGGGCCATAACCGGGGACATTGGAGCCGATCGACCGCCCGAACGACACCCGCGACTGATCACCTCGCCGTTGGGTCGCCCTCTCAAAGACGACGATCGAGTTCCTGCTGTCCCGTCCAGTACTGGTCGGGCAGCCAAGCCGGGGCCCAGCCATTGGGCCAGCCTTGGGCCAGCCATTGGGCCAGCCATTGGGCCAGCCATCGGGCCGGCCGGGCTCCGCGGGCTTCGCCCGTTCCCGACTCGGACATCGTCATTGAGGGTGCGAAAGCGCTTTCCCCTTTGCCACCGTGCACCAGTTCAGAGCGTCGCGCGCATGCCTCCACCCACCACCGGTTCACCGCAGATCAGTCCTGACGAGTTGAAGGGTCGCCGCTTCGGCCGCGTCCTCGCCAAGCTCGGGAAGGTCACCCGCGAGCAGGTCCACGAAGCCCTCGCCCTTCAACAGGGCCCCCGCAAGGGGGAGCAGGTCGGACAGCTCCTCGTCAGCCTCGGCTACATCACCCAAGAGGATGTCCAGGAGGCCTTGGCCGGCCAGCAGGGCATGCGCTATGTGCATGTGAAGGACCTTACCGTCCCCGAGGTCGCCACGACCGCGCTGCCCGCCGAGACCGCGAACACCTACGGCGTCATTCCGATCGACTTCGATCCGCAGACCCGTCGGCTGACCATCGCCCTGAAGGACCCGGAGAACTTCAAGGCCGTCGATGACCTTCGGATGCTCATGGGCTTCAAGGTCACCGCCGTCGTCGCCCCGGCGAGCGAGATCGACGAGATCCTCCGCACCAAGTACGCGAACAAGTCGACCTCGATGTCGACGATCTACGCCGAGGCCGCCCAGAGCGACGCCATCGCAGCGGTCGCCGGTCGCGGTGACTCGATCGACCTCTCGAGCCTCGAGAGCGCCGCGAGCGACAACAAGGTCGTCCAGCTCCTCAACGCGGTGCTCATGCAGGCCATCCGCGACAAGGCCTCGGACATCCACTTCGAGCCCTTCGAGAACGAGTTCAAGATGCGCTACCGCATCGACGGCGTTCTCTACGAGATGATCCCGCCGCCGAAGCAGCTCGCCCTGCCGATCGTGAGCCGCGTGAAGGTCATGTCGAAGCTGAACATCGCCGAACGGCGACTGCCGCAGGACGGCCGCATCGAGCTGCACATCGGCGGGACCCCGATCGACCTCCGCGTCGCCGTGCTCCCCACGATGTTCGGGGAGTCGGTCGTCATGCGCGTGCTCGACCGTTCGAATGTCCAGCTCTCGCTCGACCGCATCGGTCTCCGCGAGGATGACCTCGCCCTCATGCGGACGATCATCAACAAGCCGAACGGCATCGTCGTCGTCACCGGGCCGACCGGCTCGGGCAAGACGACGACGCTCTACGCCGCGCTCAACGAGCTGAACGAACCCGACACGAAGATCCTCACCGCCGAGGACCCCGTCGAATACGACATCGACGGACTCATCCAGTGCCAGGTCAACACGGAGCAGGAACTGACCTTCGCCCGGCTGCTGCGAAGCTTCCTCCGTCAGGACCCCGACATCATCCTCGTCGGCGAAATCCGCGACCTCGAGACCGCCCAGATCGCGATCCAGGCGTCGCTCACCGGCCACCTCGTCTTCACCACGCTGCACACCAACGACGCCCCCTCGTCGATTCTCCGTCTGGTCGATCTCGGCGTCGAGAACTTCCTGCTCACCGCGACGGTCGAGGCGATCGTCGCCCAGCGACTTGTCCGGCGCATCTGCGTGCACTGCAAGGAGCAGTACACGCCGACCGAGGAGCAGCTCATGGAGCTCTCCCTGAAGCCCGCCGATGTCGTCGGCCGCACCTTCTGCCGCGGCAAGGGCTGCGACAAGTGCAATCGCTCCGGCTATCGCGGGCGTCTCGCGATCTTCGAGCTCATGCAGTTGGATGACGACATGCGCGAGCTCGTCATGCAGCAGGCATCGACCGCCGTCCTTCGGGCCGAGGCCCGCAAGCGCGGCATGCGGACCCTTCGCGAGTCCGGTCTCCTCTCGATCTATGAGGGACAGACGACGATCGACGAGGTCGTCCGCGAGACGATCGTCGAGGATTAGTGATTCGCGCCTCGCCCCGCCAGCAGATCCACCCTTTCCGCCCAGCGCTCCGCTTCCGAATTCCCACACACCTTTCGGACCTCTCCCATGCCGACCTATGCCTATGAAGCGATGAACTCCTCTGGCAAGAGCCAGAAGGGCACCATCGAGGCCAACACCAGCGAGGAAGCGATCAAGCAGATCCGCTCGCAGGGATTCTTCCCGACCTCCGTCCGCGAGCAGAAGGTGAAGGGGGGCGGCGGCGAAGGCAAGGGCGCAGCGCCGCGCGAGGTCAAGAAGAAGAAGAAGGGGAAGGGGCTCAACTTCTCGATCGGTGGCGTGCCGCTGAAGCGCATGACGCTCTTCACCCGGCAGCTTTCGACGCTCCAGGACGCAGGCCTTCCGCTTCTGCGTTCGCTGCAGATCCTCGAGACGCAGCAGCGTCCCGGCCTCCTGAAGTCGGTGCTCGGCGATGTCTGCGAGGATGTCGAGAGCGGTTCGACCCTCTCCGACGCGCTGGCGAAGCATCCGAAGGCGTTCGATCGCCTCTACTGCAAGATGGTCAGCGCCGGCGAGATCGGCGGCGTGCTCGATGTCATCCTCCAGCGTCTCGCCGACTTCATGGAGAAGGGGCAGCGGCTCCGTCGGCGCATCAAGGGCGCCCTCATCTACCCGGTGGTCGTCATCACGATCGCCATCCTGATCGTCACGGGCATCATGTATTACGTGATCCCGAAGTTCCAGGAGATCTTCGACGACTTCGACGTCCAGCTTCCGAAGCTGACCATCTTCCTGGTCGCGGCATCGAAGTGGGTCGCCGGACAGGCGAGCAAGGATCAGGTGATTCCGGGCGCGATCTGGATCATCATGAGCCCGATCATTCTGTTCATCTTCTTCAAGCTGGTCAGAAAGACGGGGCCGGGCAGGGCGTACACGGACATCATCCGCGTCAAGCTGCCGGTCATCGGGCCGCTCATCAAGAAGACCTCGATCGCCCGCTTCACGCGAACGCTCGGCACGCTCATCAGCGCCGGCGTCCCGATTCTCGAGGCGATCAACATCACCAAGGACACCTCGGGCAACTTCGTGTTCGAGCGGGCCCTCGCCAAGGTGCACGACTCGATCCGCGAGGGCGATACCTTCGCGAATCCGCTCCGCGAATCGAAGGTCTGCGACGCCATCGTCGTGAACATGATCGATGTCGGTGAAGAGACCGGCGATCTCGATGTCATGCTCATGAAGATCGCGGACAACTACGACGAAGAGGTCGATGTCGCGGTCGCCAGCCTCCTCTCGCTCCTCGAGCCCTTCATGGTCGTCATCCTGGGCGGCATCGTCGGCGCCATCGTGTTGGCGCTCTTCCTTCCGCTCGTCTCGATGATCGAGAGCGTCTCGCAGGCAAAGGTCTGATTCTTCCGGCCGCACCGGCGGGGGCCTCAGAGACCTCCGCCGGTGCGAACCGGATCCTCTCCGCCGCACGGAGTTCACGCATGGCCGCATACCCCCGATCCCGAACGACGAACCGTGCCTTCGCAGGCGCACCCGCGCGCTTCTCCGCGGGCTTCTCGATCGTCGAGCTGCTCGTCGTGATCGCGATCATCATCGCCCTCCTCGGTGCGCTCCTCGCAGCGCTCTCGCTTGCCGGCCGTCGTGCCCAGGCCGCGAACACGCAGCAGTTCATGACGACCATCTCCCAGGGGCTCACCCAGTTCCAGGGGGACATCGGCTATCTGCCGCCGGTGCTCGGGAAGGCGCCGTGGACGGCCGGGGCGTCGACGATCGCCAACGCCCGCGACTACATGGGGCAACCGGCGTGGGTGCTGAACAGCAGTGGCCAGCCCTCGCAGCAGTCGATCAACGAACTACAGCAGTGGTTCTCCTTCACGACGCTCCCCGAGTACCTCTTGGGGTACGGCGATCGCACCCAGGATGGCCACGGCGCGTTCGGCACGGCGCCTGCCGGATCGCAGGGATCGAAGGAGCAGTTGCTCGGCATTCGCTCCCCCGGCGACGACGGCTACTGGAACGGCATTTTCAATCCTCGCGCCGGCGCGCCCGGCACGCTTGCGGCCCGCAATCCGCTCAACACGACCGCCGCGTATTCGCCGGCGAGCGCGAACAACGCCGCGATCCAGGGCGCCGTCTTCGGCCCCTATCTCCAGCTCACCGACTCGACGACGCTCGGCTCGATCAGCGGCTTCGATGCCGCGGGTGACCCGATCATCGTCTTCCCCGGCGATCAGGGCTACAACCCGACCCAGCCGAAGGTCTTCGTCGACTATTGGGGCGCCCCGATCACCTATTACCGCAAGGCGTTCGTTTCCGCGGACCTCAAGACCTACGAGCGGTTCAGCTCGAACCAGACGCCGCGCGACCTCGGTGACATCTTCGCCCTGCGGCCCGCGGAGTATCGGCCGGGCGAGGATCTCATCGGCGTCGCCGATGGCCTCGGCGACAACACCACGCTCGGACGGCTCAAGTCGGCCAACTACGCGATTCTCTCGCGCGGTCCCGACAAGGCCTGGGAGCGGCTCGTTCGTCGCGACGAAAACGGATTCAACCGCGACAACATCGTGGAGGCCGGCCAGTGAACATGACCAACGCCCATCGCGCCGCGTCCGACGAGCGACGAGCACGCCGCAGCGGCTTCAGCCTGCTCGAGCTCATGATCGCGGTGGCGATCATCGTCATCCTCGTCGGCCTGACCCTCGCGGTCATCACGCCGATCCTCCTGAAGAACGAGGAGCGCACGACCCGCAATGTCCTCACGCAGCTTGAGACTGCCGTGCAGGAGTGGGAGCGCACCGTCGATCGGCGCATCACCTTCCAGAACGCCGCGGCCGAAACGGGCAACTGGGATGTGCCCTTCAACCCCGACCTCGCCCCGCTCGTCGGCACGGGCTCGAACGAGTCGAACATGGTCGCGCCCTTCCCGGGCACCGGCAACGAGAACCTCGCCCACCAGCGCACCGTCTGGATGCTCGAGCAGATCGGGCAGGTGGCGAGCGTGCGCGACCTGATCACCAAGATCCCGTCGCAGAATCTCCGCTCCGTCCGCCGCGTGAATCCCGGTCCGGAAGGGGAGAACCTGCGGGTCAAGGCCGTCTTCGACGCGTGGGGCACGCCGATCATCGCGGTCTTCCCGGGTCGCGACTGGCTCACCACCGATCCGGCCGTGGACAAGGATCTCGACGGCACGCTTCGCTGCTCAAGCGAGAAGCTCTTCGCCGCACCGCTCTCCTGCCGAAACCGTCAGGTGCTCTTCGTGTCGGCCGGCCCCGACCAGCTCTTCACCGGGACCGGTGCCGCCGACAACATCTTCTCCTACGGACAGGAGGGGCAGTGATGTTTCGCTCGCACACCACACGCCGCACGCACGCGTTCACGCTCATTGAATTGCTCGTCGTGATCGGCATTCTTGCGCTCCTTGGGATCCTCACCGTGATCTCCGCCCAGCGCCTGAGCCGCACCTCGCGCGTCTCCGCCGCGGTCAACTCGGTGACCAGCACGCTCCAGGTCGCCCGCGCCTACGCGATTCGCGAGGGGAAGCTCACCGCTGTCGTCTTCCGGCCGCTGTGGGATATCAATAACAAGCAGCGTCCGCAGCAGACCGAGATGATCGTCTCTGCGTGGACGGGCGAAACATATGCCTTCAATACCTATGCCGACGGACAGAAGGATCTGGCCGATCGCTTCCTGCCGGTGAACGGCATCAAGGCCATTCGGCTTCCCGCTGGCATCAAGGTCGCCGGGCCGCTCTTCGAGGATGGCCAGGACGGCAACTGGGTGACCCAGGGCGAGATGCCCCAGATCATGCAGGGCTGCCGCGAATCGATCGTCTACAGCCGCATGGTGGCGGTGATGTTCGCCCCCGACGGTTCGCTCGTCACCGCGAATACGCGAGCGAGCGGCAAGGACACCAAGAGCTTCGTCGACTTCAACCTGATCGACTCGAACGGCAACGGCGATCCGCAGGACTGCGAGACAGTCGGCGGATGCGCGACGAGCCTCTTCCAGACCTTCTGGATGCAGGACTCGGTCGATGACGAGACGAACCTGACCGTCGTGCCCTTCCTTGCCGTGTTCGACGATCGCGCTGCCCGTGAGCAGAAGGCGCTCGACTGGAGCAACGAAAGCAACATGGTGGTCGAGTTGGTCGGCCCGAGCGGCTACATCGCTACGAGCGGCCAGCGGATCCACTTCAACCGATACACCGGCGTCGCGGAGGTACAGCAGTGATTGCATCGTCCCCAAGGACTCTTCCGCGCCGCTTCCTCCGGCACCGCCGCGGCTTCTCGCTCGCCGAGATGCTGCTGGCGATCTTCATCCTCGGCATCGGGGTGATCTCGGTGGCCGCGATCTTCCCGGCGGGCATCTCGCTCCAGCGCCAGTCGAATGACGACACGATCGGACCGATGGTCGCCGACAGCGCGATGGCGCTCCTGCGCTCGCGGCTGAGCCAGGAGGACTTCGGTTCCTTTGCCGATTTCAATGCAAACCAGCCGCCCTACGCGATCGGCCCCGAGGGAAGCCTTCCGATCCTGACGATCGAGGGCGATTGGCCGTGGATGCGCCCCGGTTTCGTCTTTGACAATCCCGCGACGCCGGCCGACGAGGGCACGCTCGACATCTTCAGTCAGCAACTGACCCGCGAGAAGTTTGGCGTCAATGTCGAGACGCAGTTCGGCATGGCCGGACTCCTCAAGGCCACCGAACTGAACGCCGGTTGGCCGGTGAGCGGAACGAAGGTCCTGTGGGGCATTCCCTACAATCCATTTCGCTATGCGATTCTTCCGACGAGTGCGGGCGCCGATTGGCTGCGGGCCAAGCCCGAGCCGCGCGTCTTCGTGCGGCAGCGCGAGCGCTACTGGCCGATGTCCGCCGATCCGACCGCCCGGCCGCAGTATGTCTGGGAGTGCATGTTCCGTCGCTTCCAGGGCAAGGTCTATGTCGCGGTCATGGTCTACCGCGTGACCTTCCCGGGTGGCGCTCCGCAGCTCTATCGCGTTGCCCCGGCGACCGCCGCGGGCAGTTCGGTGCAGGCACCGCAGAGCCCGGATCGCTCGCCGCTTCCGTCGATTCTCTTCACGCCGTCGGCGACGGGAACCGCGTGGATCGCGCCGACGACGGGCGATCCGACGGTCGTGCCGGGAACGGTCTCGGGCAGTCCCTTTGACCTGAATCAGCGGCGTTTCCACTGGCAGGTCGCCGGCCAGTGGATTCTCGACCAGAACAACAACATTCATCGCGTGAATGTCGGTCGCCGCATCGGCACCGACGGTCCGGTCCGCTTCGCCCGCCCGATTCCGGTGATGCCACCCGCGGCCGTCTACGGCGCTCGCGCCGAGATCGCGCCGGGCTTCCTCGACAGCGAGGGCGTCGCGACCGCCTGGTACATCCCGCTGACCGACGCCAACGGCGTGCAGCTCACTCCCGTCTTCGTCTCGGTGGAGGAACTTTGATGCGAGACATCACCACCATCGGCCGCGCTCGTTCGCGCCGTTCGCTCGGCTTCACGCTCACCGAGCTGCTCGTTGCCGTTGCGATCCTCGTCGTCGTGATCATCGCCACGGCGCGGATCTTCGCGACGGTCAGCAAGGTTGCCGGTGCGGGCGAGGCCAACGCCGATCTCCTCCAGACCGCCCAGACGATCGAGCGGCAGATCCGCAACGACATCGCCCGCATCAGCCGCGATGGCTTCCTCGTCATTCGCAATGTCGAGGTGCCCAACGACATCAACGCCTCGCTGCCGGGGCCGCTCCTCAACGCCGCCGTCGCCTCGAACGCCCGCGTCCGCGCCGACCAGTTGCTCTTCATCGCCGAAGGCACCTTCTATTCGACGCAGTTCTCGGGATCGAAGGGAATCGTCGTCTCCGGCTCCGACAAGCGATATCCCGTCGCCCAGGCGACCGCGGCTCGCGTCTATTACGGCCACGGCTATCAGCTTCCCTTCGCGCCGCCCGCGGGCGATGCCATCAACGCCGGCCTCAACAACGGCTTCCCCGTCCTGCCTTGGACTTTCTCGCCAGCCGGCGATGATGACCTCAAGGTCGCGACGGTCCGATGGGACACCGGCGCGTTCATCCGCGATGTCGTCGCCTCGCAGCCCTCGGCCCGCGAGTGGATCCTCGGTCGTCACGCGATGCTCCTCGCCGACGACGGAACGAACGGTTTCCTTCGCTACAACATCCTTCAGAACGATCCGAAGAACTCGACCCCGTCGATTTGGATCCGGCCATCCACGGCAGCGGTCACGACCGGCCCGGACTATGACTCGGGCGTCCTCGCCTCGCGCGTCGACATCGCTGGCAGCACGATCGACAAGATCCGCCAGACCGTGACGAACCTCGGCGCCGCAACATGGCCCGCCCAACGGACGCAGATTCTTCGTTCGATGAGTTCGCCCGGCGAGACCCTTCCGCTTCGGTATCCGCGCTTCGAGCGAGCCGGGGCAGGGGGCAGCACCGAACGCGCCGACCAGATGCTCACGAATCCGGCGCTCGCCTACGGCTGCTCCTCCTTCATCGTCGACTGGACCTGGGAGGACGGCGTCGGCCGCCAGAAGAACGCCGACGGCTCGACGATTGATCCGACGCCCGGTTCGCCGGCGAGCGGTGACGAATGGGTCGGCTTCGGACTGAACGGACTCGGCGAACAGCCGTGGTTCGGTCTCGCCGATGCCGCCCGCAATGTCGCGCCGCTCTCGAATCTCTTTCCGTACTCGGCCTCGACAACGACGAGCCCCGGCTTCGTCGGACTTCCGATCTACCCGCCGAACATCGAGGGAACGACCCCGTCGTTCTTTTATCCGTCGTTGCCGTCGGTCCGCGTCTATGAGGCCGTCTTTGGCTTCAATCAGACGCGGGCACTGCTCGTGAACAACCTGACCAGCACCACCCAGCCCGATCCGGCTGTCGGCTACACGCCGTGGCCGACGGCCCTTCGCATCACCTTCACGCTGAACGATCCAGAGCAGCGCTATCCCGAGGGACGAACCTTCCAGTTCGTCGTCGAACTTCCCCGGCGTTGAGCCTTTCGCTCATCGCCGTTCCCGTGCCGCGCACTTCGTCGCGCAGCGAGGCTCCCATGGCAGCCCACCGAGACGCATTCCGAACCGCTCACGCCCGCAGCGCCCGTGCTGCCGGGCGCATCCATCGCCGATCACTCGCTTCCCGACAGGCGTGCCAGACGCGCCGACGCGGCAACACGCTGGTGCTCGTGACCGCGATTCTCGTTCTCCTCGTCATCGTCGCCACCGCGTTCATCTCGCGGACCCAGGCGTCGCGACAGGTCTCGAGCGCCCAGCAGCAGGCGATCCAGCGTGACGATCGGGCCTTCGCGTTGCGCGACGAGATGGCGGGCATCCTGCGCGATGCGCTCTTCCCGCAGCCGGTGAATCCGACGGCGCTCTCAAACCCCGGTCGCGGCTTCCGCGTCGATCCGACCGATCCGACGATCCGCACCGCAACCTCGAGCTGGGAGCGGCTGCGCATCGAGCCGGACGCGCGGCTCTTCAGCATCGACCGCGACAAGGCGCCGATCGATCTCAACCCCGACTTTGCCTATAACGTCGCGCCATACGAAACGAAGCCCTGGACGAACTGGCCCGATTTCCTCTCACCGAACTTCCCCTTCGGCCCGGGCCAGCCCAACGGCACGGTGGTCGGTGCCGGCAACACGGCCCTCGGCGACTGGAATCCTTGGGGCAATCCGGGCTTCGGCGACTCGCGTTGGCTGCGCTCGACCGAGCCGGTCCGTATCGATACGAATGGTGACGGGATTCCCGACACCTTCTCGCACTGGGCGCACCTCTCCTGGATTGCGACGGCGAACAACGGCTTCCGCGTCGTCAGGGACATCAGCGACATCATCCCGAACACGCTCACCAACATGGATGAGACGGTGAACCAGCCCTTCGCCGTCGGGCTTCCCTATGAGCAGTGGCTGCCGAACTTCCCGCCGGCCGGCGTCTCGAACGCAGCGGCCTTCCGCACGCGGGTGAACGACTGGTTCTCTTCGACCTACGCGAATGTCTACGCCAGCTCGGCTGCGATGCCGAACTTCTTCCGTCTGAAGGATCTGCCCGCCGATCTTCGCGCCGAGGTCAACAAGACCCTCGCCGACACCGATGGCGACGGCTTCACCGATGCCTTCTGGTTCCTCGCCCCGACCTCGGTGGAGCGATCGCTTCGCTATCTCGTCGCGGTCTCGGTCGTCGACAACTCGGCGCTCGTGAATGTGAACACCGCGACGCGATTCAATCGGCAGAACACCATCGGATCGACGCCGGCCGATCTCGCTCTCATCGGCGATCCGGAGACCATCGGCCGCCAGGTCGGCATCTTCGACAATCCCGCCTTCACCTACGAGGCGCTCGCGGCCTCGCCCACCATCCCGACGCTCTTCCTCGCTGGTGACGCCGATGCGAACACCGGGCTCTACGCCCCGGCCTTCGTCGGCTGGACCCGCAACCGCTTCGGCGACGACTCGCTCGACAGCCTCACCTTCCTTCAGGTGCTTGGCATGAAGGACGCGGGCGGCAATGTCAACCCGTTCATCGCCGACAACACTTTCCCCGCGAACCAGCAGGCCGAGTGGTACTCGCCGGTTGAGCGCCTTCGCTACTGGAAGGAAGCGGCGCTCCGCGGCGACCTGCCCGGCGCGGCGATCACGCCCTTCTCGATCGGCGACGAGATGGAGCTGCGGGCCTTCCACGGCGCGAACTCGCCGTGGATCCTGAGCCGCCTCGAGCGAGCGCTCAACACGCAGCTTCCCTCGAACGCGTTCCTGCGTTCGATGCCGGAGCGCGTCGAGACGAACGAGAACCTCTTCCAGCTTTCGAATCGCGGTCTCATGCTCGACAACCGTCGCAAGCTGACCACGATCTCCGGGGCACGCAACGATCTCATTCCGGCGTGGCTCTGGCCGACGCCCTATCCCGATCCGCGCGTTGACTACAACCGCGACAATCAGGTCGCCGACACGAACGGAGACCTCGTCGTCGACGATGCGGCCGCCGGCAACCTCGACTTCGCCGCCTACCTGCGCCAGACGAAGCGCATCGATCTTCGCCGGGCGATGGACGATCCCGATGCCGGTTCGTCGACGCCGCCGATTCCGGCGGTCATCGAGGCCCGCCGTCGCGATTGGCGCGCCGATGTCCGAAATGTGCTCGAGCGCACCCTCACCCGTTCCTGGCAGGATGCGAGCGGTCAGTTCACCTACCAGAGCTATCTCGGCCGGCCGGAGAAGACCGACCAGATCTATCAGCGTCAGCAGTACGACAAGACCCTCCAGATGGTCGCGTCGATGACCGCGAACATCGATCAGTGGCGCGACAGCCCGGTCCTGCTCGGCAGCGGGAACAACCTGATCGCCAATGACTCGCCGCTCCACCCACTCGACGCGGTGCAGGATCCGATCGACAACGACCTGCGCTACATCGGCATGGAGAAGCAGCCCTACCTGATGGAGGTCTTCATCGGCGTCGTCTACCCGAAGAGCCGCGTCTCCGACGCGCTCAAGGCCGAGCTCATCGCCGCGGGCATTCCCGTCACCAACGATTACGAGATCCCGCAGGTGTTCCTCGGAGGCGGCGAGAACTTCGTCGACTCGAGCTCGAAGCCGGGCATGGTCGTCGCGGTGCAGATCGCCAATCCCCACGACACGCCGATCAATCTCGCCCAGTTCCAGCTCCGCATCGCGGGCAGGACCTACGCCTTTGCGACGGGAACCTATGGCCCGGGCGTCGTCATCGGTCCGGCGACCGAGGCCGGTCCGACCTCGGCGATCGTCTACGCGATCAATGCGTCGAACACCGAGCCGCCGCCGGCCGGATTCCCCTTCGCCGGGACATGGCTCGACTTCCTCGACATCGAGACGACCGAGCTCTACACCCCGAATGGCGACGCCTACGGCCAGACGAAGATCTTCGACGCGGCGTCGGCGCTCCAGACCTCGCTTGCCTCGGTGAACTCGCCGGCCACCGACCCGTCGAACGACTTCAACGATCCGAACGGCGACCTCATCGAGCTCATCCGGACCATTCCGGCGTCGGCGACCTTCCCGGGCGCCCAGCCCGCAGCGGTGGTCGTCGATCGTTTCGATAACCGCGAGAGCGGCGAGGAAGTGAAGTTCAGCGAGACCCTCGCCCGACTCTTCACCGACGATACCTATTTCCCGCCCATCGCCGATTACGATTTTGACCCGACGAATCCGCCCGACCGAAACTACATGGACGGCATTCGCATCGGCAACAATGATTATTTCGTGACCTGGTGCCGGGCGAGCCGCGTGTGGACCTGGGACACCTGGCCGGTCGGCCAGACCGCCGGCGACGGCGTCTTCTCGCCGGACGAGATCAATCCGCGCTTCGTCGCGTCGTTCGCCAGCGATCCGACGCTCCCGACCAAGGTGCAGCAGGGCACCGTCGGCGGCGCCGATCGCAGCTATCGCGGCGACACCTATGCCTTTGACCAGGATCCGGACGGCACCAACCTCTGGATCAGCTACAGCTACCGCAACATCTTCGGCGCCGAGCGCCGCGGCAAGCCGACCTTCTTCACGAACGCCGTGCGCGAGCAGGCCGGCGTCGCCGACAACATCTACGGACAGGGCTTCCCCTATCCGAACGCGTCGGGGCAGTACCCGGCGAATGTCGTCATCGGCGACAAGGGACTCCAGGCCGACGACTGGACGAAGGTCGCGAAGTACAACTTCTTCCGTTCGCCCTTCCAAATGCTGCAGAAGGACGCCGATGTCGACCAGGTCGGCGAGCTCATGCATGTCTTCTGCTGGGGCCATGTGATCGATGTCTCGGCCGGCGTGACCCAGCCCGACACCGAGCGCACCTTCAGCGAACTCATGCTCCAGCAGGAGGACACCGAGGACCAGCCCGTCGGACGCGGGATCTACACGAATCGCCTGCGGATCACCCCGTTCATCGATCCCGCCGCGCTCGTGAACGGCGGATCGCCGAACGGTCCGACCGACGGTCCGACGCCGGTGCTCTCGACGCCACCGTCGGCCCCGTGGGTCCCGGCGCTTCCCGCCGGCAGCGGCCTCTTCGACGCCTTCGTCTGCGACGACCGTGGCGCGAAGCGCCTCGACGCGAACAACAACGCCGTGATCGAGGTGGCCGAGGTGCAGGCGGCCGAGCTGCGGCGCGTCCGCAACGCCGCCGGATATGCAGAGTCGCTTACCCCGGGCCTCGTCAACATCCAGACCGCGCTGCCCGAGACGCTCGCGTCGCTGCCGCACATGACGCGACTCGTGAACAATGATTTCAATTATGGAACGCTCGGCGGACAGCTCAGCTTCAATCCGGTGAACAATCCATTCACGCGGGTCGTCGACAGCATGCTTCGCTATCGCGATCGCAGCATCCTGCCCGCCTCCGGAACGATCGTGCCCGGCGCGATCGCTTCGCGGGCTCCGTACTATGTCGATCGAGGTCTCGCCCCCGAGGACACCGCGGACACCCCGTGGATCGACAACACGCCAGGCTTCCTCGGCCCGGTGCTGTCGGGCGCGACCGTGATCACACCCGGCATGCGCGGCGATCGCGGCTTCGCCTCGCTCGGCGAGCTCGCCCTCCTCCAGCGGACGGCGGACGAGACCAACGGCGTCATCGAGGAGTGGAACATCAAGACCAGCTACTCGATGGAGTTCGCCGGTCTCAATCCCCTCCGGACGAGCAGCGCGAACCCGGCTGCCAGCGGGATCGCCTGGGCCAACGGCGTCGCCCCGCGGATCTCGACCGATGTGAACCAGGGACGCAACACCCTGGCGGTCGAGCAGGTCTTCGCCGGTGCGGGGGTCATCCCCGACCGGATCGCCGGCGATGTCGAGGAGCGGAACCTGCTCCTCTCGGGCATCTCGAACATGGTGAGCGTCCGCTCCGATGTCTTCACCGTCTACATCCGGGTGAGGGCCGTCAAGCAGGATCCGGTTACCGGCAAGTGGGACGCCACGAACGACGAGCTCCTCGTCGACGACAGCCGCTATGTGATGATCGTTGACCGCAGCAATGTGAAGACCCCGGCGGATCAGCCGCGAATCCTCGGCTTCCAGCGGGTCGAGAGCCCGAACTGACCAGCCCCGGCGCGAGCCGGCTCCGCAGCTCCAACCCTCCAAGTCCATCTCAGGCCCGCGCCTCGTCACGCTCATCCGGACAGGCGCGGGCCATTTTCGTTTGCCCGTTCGCGGCGGGTTTCGCCGATAACGGACCGACGGCCGGGCGTCGGTCGGGTCGCGGCGCGCGCCCCCACCCATCACTCTGAACGCCCGCGAGCGCTGCGCTTCCCATGCTCTATCTCCTCACTGACCGCCTCCAGAACTGGCTCGAGCAGATCGGGTTGTTTTCGGTGGTGCGGGTCTTCCTTCAGCTTGAGTTCCGCGCGTTTGCGGCGGTTCTCGTCGGCTTCGCGGCGGTCCTGCTCTTCGGAAAGCCGGTCATCCGCTGGCTTCGCAAGCAGAAGGTGGGCGATGCGCCGGAGTTCTACAACGAGCGGCTGAACGAGATGATGAAGTCGAAGTCGGGCACGCCGACGATGGGAGGCGTCCTGATCGTCGGGGCGATTCTCCTGACCGTGCTCCTCTTCGCCGACTTCGCCCACAACCGCTTCGTCCACCTCTCGATTCTCGTCATGGTCTGGCTGGCCGGCGTCGGGAGCTTCGACGACTGGCTCAAGCTCACCGCCGCGCGGCGCGGACCGGGCACCCGCGAGGGGCTCTACGCGTGGGAGAAGCTCCTCTTCCAGCTCGGGATGGCCTCGCTCGTCTGCTACTTCATCTACCAGCACGGGATCGCCACCGGCAATCAGGCCGCGCTGAGCCTCAACATCCCGTTCCAGCGCACCTACGAGCCGACCCCGCAGAAGCTCCTCGAGCTCCAGTTGAATCCGGGCGTCTGGGTGCTCGGCCTCACGCCCTTCGTCGTGATCGGAACGATGCTGATCGCGGGGATGAGTAACGCCGTCAACATCACCGACGGCATGGACGGACTCGCCGCGGGCACGATGACCATCGCGAGCTTCGTGATGATGATCCTCTGCTACATCGCGAGCTCGCAGTCCGCCGCCGGCTACCTGCTCGTTCCCTATGTGCCCGAGGCGAAGGAACTCATGGTCGTCACCGGGGCGATGGCGGGGGCCTGTCTCGGGTTCCTGTGGTTCAACTGCAATCCGGCGTCGGTCTTCATGGGCGACACCGGCTCGCTGGCCCTCGGCGGACTGCTGGCCTTCGTGGCGGTCGCGATCCGACAGGAATTCCTCCTGCTCCTGATCGGCGGCATCTTCATCATGGAGATCGGGAGCGTGGTGCTGCAAGTCTCCTACTTCAAGTGGACCAAGGGCAAGCGGATCTTCCGCTGCTCGCCGATCCACCATCACTTCCACATGGGCGGTCTCAGCGAGCTACAGGTGGTCACGCGATTCTGGATCGTCGCGATCATCTTCGGCATGCTGGCGCTCGTGACCGTGAAGCTGCGATAGGCTTCCGTTCGATGGTGCTCGGCATCTTTCATCGCCGCCTGATCCTGCTCCTCGCGGTCCTCGTGATCGTCGCGGGCGGACTCTCCGCGCAGCTCGCCAGGCTTGCGATTCTTGAAGGGGACATGCACAGCCGCCAGACGGAGACCTTCCTCCGGCGGCGGACCTTCCTGCCCTTCGTGCGGGGGAAGATTCTCGATCGGCGCGGCGAGGTGCTCGCTGCGGATCGGGCGAGCTGGGACATCCAGGTCGAGTACGCGATGATCGCCGGGCGCTGGAGCGCCGAGAAGGCCCGAGCGGAGGCCCGTCGCGAGCTCGGTCCGAACGCGTGGGCGCGGCTCTCCCGCGAGGAGCGGGCCGTCGAGGTGGATCGCCGCCTGCCCGCGTGGAACGAACGGGCCGAAGCGATCTACGCCGAGATCTGTCTCGCCGGGAACATCACCCGGGCGGAGCTCGATCAGCGCTTCGACGAGATCCGCGGTCGCGTCGCCCAGCGGGTCGAGGCGTATCGCGAGCGGCTTCGCCAGGCGGCGGAGACGAAGGCCCGCGAGACCGGCACCGAGGTCGCCTCCGTGCCCGAGGACGAGACGATCAGCGAGCAGGAGGAGCCCCATTCGATTTTGGCGGATGTCGATGACGCCACCGCGTTTCGCTTTCAGCTTCTTGCCGAAGAGGAGCGCGACACGATCGTCGTCACGCCGGCGACGCAGCGGCTCCGCCCCTGGAGCGTCGTCGACCTGCCCTTCGACCGCACGACGCTTCCTTCGCCGCTGCGCAGCGACCGTCCGCTGGCCCTGCGCCTGGTCGGCGTCGCCGATCATCTTCTCGGCTCGACGCGCACCCGCGTCTTCGCCGAGGACCTCCGACGCCGACCCTTCCTCGACGAGCGGAGCGGCGAGGTCGTCGACCTGGGCGGCTATCGCGCCGATCGCGATGTGATCGGCTCGAGCGGCGTGGAGCGCGTCTTCGAGGACCGACTGCGCGGCGTGCGCGGGCTCGTCGAGCGCAACCTCGAGTCGGGGGAGGCGACGCGTCGGGAGCCGCAGCCAGGTGAGGATGTCCGACTCACGATCGACATTCGCCTTCAGTCCTGGGCCCAGGGGGCGCTCGAGCCGAAGCTCGGATTGGCGAAGATCCAACAATGGCAGCGCGGCTGGGACGCGGACGGCGAGGCCAAGCCCGGTCCGCTGCCGGTCGGTTGGGAGCTGAACGGATCGGCGATCGTGATCGAGGTCGCGACGGGCGACATTCTCGCCATGGTGACGACGCCGACGCTCGCCGAGGCGACGGAGATGAGCCCGAAGCGCCGCAGCGCGGAAGGCGCCGACCTGAACAAGGCGGTCGAAGGGGTCTATCCGCCAGGCTCGATCGTGAAGCCGTTGCTCTACGCGGGCGCCGTGACTGACGGACGCTTTCCGCTCGAGCAGATCGTCGAGTGCAAGGGGCACTTCTTCGAGAATGTGACGACCTCGTCGCGATGTTGGATCTGGCGGCCCGAGCAGGGGCGAAGCGGCACCCACGGGCCGCTTGGCGTCGAGGAGGCGATCGCACGCTCCTGCAACATCTACTTCTACACCGTCGCATCGCGACTCGGCCTCGAGGGCAGCGTCGCGTGGTATCGGCAGTTCGGCGTCGGCGAGCCCTTCGGCGTCGGCCTCGGGGTCGGGCGGGACACCGCGGATGGTCGGGTGCGGATGGAAGGCGAATCCGGCGGCAGCGTGCCGAGTGCGTCGGAGATGGTCGCGATCAAGTCCTCCGGCGATCGAAGCGGACCGATCTTCCTCGGCATCGGGCAGGGGCCTGTGGCGTGGACGCCGCTGCACGCCGCGAACGCGTATGCGACGCTCGCCCGCAGCGGCAAGATGATTCGCCCAGGGCTGCTATTGAACCGGCCGGATCGTGGGCAGGTCTCGAGTGACCTCGCACTCCATCCGGGAGCGGTGCGCCGCTCGCTCGACGGTCTTTTCGATGCGGTCACGAAACAGTACGGCACCGGCCATCACCTCACCCTGGAGGATGGCTCGCAGGAGCCGCTCACGGCCGTTCCGGGCGTCCGCATCTGGGCGAAGACCGGAACAGCTCAGGCGCCGCCGCTGCGGCTCGACAGCCGTCGCGCGGATCGACCGGACGCGGTCATCCGGACCGACCACGCGTGGTTCGTCGGGCTCGCTGGGAACGAACGCGACGGCCTGCCGCGCTACGCGATCGCCGTCCTCCTTGAGTACGGCGGCTCCGGCGGCAAGACCGCTGGGCCGATCGCCGCGGAGATCATTCGATCACTGGTGCGGGAGGGATATCTCGAGGGCACCGGGCCGACCGAGGCGGCGCGACCATGACCGACGCCCCACATGGAGCCCCATTCGATGCGCCCGCGGCCGTCGGAAGGCAGCCGCCCCGCGAGCGGGTGCGCTGGATTCCGTCGGAGCTCTACAACGAGCGCATTCCCTCTGCGCTGCGCTCGCGGCTGCTCTGGTGGACGCCCGCGTGGCTCGCCCTTGGGGCTGCGCTTCTTCTTTCGCTCATCGGCGTCGAAGCCATCAGCACGACCCGCCCGGAGCACGCGGCCCGTCAGGCGAGCTTCCTACTCGTCGGGCTCCTCGCGGCTGCGATCGTCGCGATCCCGAACTACCGCTGGTACCGACGGGTGATCCTGCCGCTGGTCCTGCTTGTCGTGGCGCTCCTCATCTTCGTCCTCCTTCCCTTCGTGCCGGAATCGATCGTCCGACCGCGGAACGGATCCCGTTCGTGGATCGCCCTTGGCCCGGTCGACTTCCAGCCGAGCGAGCTAGCGAAAACGGTCTTCATCCTCGCCCTCGCGGCGTGGATCGGTCAGACCCAGCTCCACCGGACTTTCCGCGGCTATCTCGCGGTCGTCGGCGTGACGCTCGTGCCGATCGCGCTCATCGTGCTTGAGCCAGACCTCGGCAGCGCGCTCCTCTTCCTGCCGACGATGGCGGCGATGGTGATCGCGGCAGGGGCGAAGAAGCGACATGTGATCGCGAGCGTCGTGCTTGCCGCGGCGCTTGTGCCGATCGCCTACGGATTCGTGCTGAAGCCCTATCAGCGGGCCAGGATCGACGCGATCATCGCCCAGATCTCCGGCGATACCCGCTTCGAGAAGCGCGAGGGTTTCCAGGGCTGGCGGGCGATGCGGCTGGTCGGAAGCGGCGGCGTCGTCGGCGTCGGCGAGGAGCACGCTCGGGCGCTCGTGACCTTCAACGGCCTGCCCGAAGAGCACAACGACATGATCTTCGCCGTCGTCTGCTGCCGTTGGGGGCTCGCGGGCGGCGTCGTGGTGTGGGGGGCGTATCTCGCGTTCGCGATCGGTGGACTCGCGACGGCTGCGCTCTGTCGCGATCCCTTCGGTCGGTTGAGCGCGGTCGGGATCGTCGCCGTCAGCTTCACCCAGATGACGATCAACACCGGCATGACGATCGGACTGCTGCCGATCACGGGGATCACCTTGCCCTTCGTCAGCTACGGCGGATCAAGCCTGCTGGCGACCTGGCTCAATGTCGGGCTCCTCATCAACATCGGGCTCAGGCGTCCGAAGGTGGACGAGCGGAGCTATCTCGACGAGTGATCGCGGGCCGTGCGGCGCTGCGCTTGTCCATGATGCCGATGGCGATGCGGATGGCGATCCAGAGAAGGGCGATCGCGACGAGCAGTCCCCAGCAGCCGATGATCGGCCAGAAGTAGCGGGCGAGCACATCGAGCGGATCGCGCATGGAGCGGAGGATAGACGCGAACCGTCACCCCCGTCCGCGTCTCCGCTGGCGTACGCCGCTACTCGCAGGCACCCCAGGCGCCGAGGAGGAACGCGAGGTCGCCGGCGTCGACCGAACCGTCGGGCAGCAGATCGGCGGGGACACTGCCGAAGGGGCCGCAGGGGCCCCACGCGCCGAGGAGCATGGCCAGATCGGTCGCGTCGACGGTTCCGTCACCGGTGATGTCGCCGGGGCAGCCGCAGATCACCTGGGTGCCGAGCGACAGGAACTCGCCGGAGACCTGATCGGGGACATTCGAACAGAGCGTCGCGTTGCTGACCGACGCGGTCGACAGGATGTCGATCGCGAGGCCGCCGCCCGCGGTCATGGCGATGTTGTGCAAGAGACTCGTGTCGACGATCGCGGCATGGCCGCCGTCGATGACCGCAACACCGCCGCCGAAACCGAACTCCTTGCCGCTCGCCGCCGCGATGTTCGCCAAAAGCGTCGAGTCGGTGAGGGCCAGCGTGCCTCCCTCGACGAGGACGCCGCCACCCGATGCCTCGGAGGCGTAGAAGCCGTCGCCAGCAGCGTTCGCGACGAGCGTGCAGTCCACGAGATCGGCCTGACCCGCATCGACCACGGCGATCGCGCCGCCGCCGTCACCGCCGACATTCGCGGTGAAGTCGCATCCGAGGAAGGTCGCGCTCCCGGTGACCAGGGCGGCCCCTCCGCGCCCGAAGGTGCTGTTGGCGATGAAGATCGAGTCGCGGATCGTCGCGTTGCCGGTGATGAGGAGCGCTCCGCTTCCGGTGTCGCTCAGCATGTTGTTGGCGAGGTGGCAGTCTTCGAGCGTTGTCTCCGCTCCGGCGAGGATCGCCACCGAGGCTGGGGCCGCAAAGCTGCCGCACTGCTCGAAGGTGCATTCGATGAGCGTGGTCGAGGGGCCATCGGCGATGATCGCGCAATCGAAGCCCTTGAAGGGGTGGCCGACGGCGACGAAGTCCGTCTCCGAAATCAGCGCGATCGCGCCGTCGATCCGGACGCCCGTTCCCGGGCCGATGTTGGCGAAGAGGCTGCGCTCGATGATGAGCGATCCGCCGACCGCTTCGACCGCAGCGGCCTGGTCGGGCAGCGGATCGAGGGTCAGTCCGGCGATCGTCGTCTCGGTGATCTCCGCGACGCAGGACTCGCCGCGGAAGAGCGGGCGCGACCCGGCGGTGGTGGTCACATGGCGGAAGGTCGCCGTGCCGCCGGAGACGGAGAAGAGCGGCATCGCATGGGGTTCAAAGCCGCTGTTGGCGATGGTGGTCCGCTCGACGAGGAGCGAGCCGTTACTCAGGGCGAAGGCGATCGAGAGGCCATTGCTGTCGGCGGTGACGGCGCTGTCCTGGATCGAGAGCGAGCCTCCGGCCACGGTGAAGGCGGCAAATCCGCCGAGGGTGAGTCCCTCGAGGGTGATGGTTCCGCCGTCGGGCATCGCGGGGATTTCGAGCAGGTCGCTACGGTTCTGTGCGACGGGCGCGAGAACGGTCAGGTGGGGGGCCGCCGGTGTGCCGCGAATCGTGACGACGGTGCCGTTGAAGGCGAAGGGCTCGGTGTAGGTGCCAGGAGCGAGCTGGATGACATCGCCGTTCGATGCGACGGCGAGGGCCGCGGAGAGGCTCGGATGCTCGGCGGGGACATGAAGGGTCGCGCCGCCGGGCGCCGCGAAAAGGATGGCTCCGACCGAGGACGCGGCGAGCGCCGCCAGTGGGGCGATGAGTCTCGTGATTCTGGGGGGCATCGTTCCTCTCCGAATGGGGAGAGGTATCGGCGGCGTGGTGGTGTGGGCGATGGCGAACTCCTGTTACCTTGGGCTCGATGCGAGGTCACTCCCGGCGCACATCCGACAATCGTTTCAAAGGGAAGGGCCCTTCTTCTGCGGGAGGGGCGAAGGCTGGCCCCGACGGCGGCGCCGGTCGTGACCGGAGCGGCCGAACGCCCGCGGGCGGCGGCTCGGGGAAGTCGTCGACGCCGAAGCGGGGCCAGGCCGCTGGGGCGGCGAGCGCGCGGCGAACCGATCGCGACCAGCCATCCTCACATCGCACGGCGAGCCCACCACTCGCTCGACCCGTACTTGAGCGCATGTTCGCACCGGATCTCCCTGCGCTCCAGCCCTCACCGGCAAATCGAGCAATGATTCTCGATGCCGGTATTGCGCTCGAGCCGAGCGAGTGGGTTGCTCTCGGGCGATACCTCGCCTTCCTGCGCGCGACCAACGAGCACACGAATCTCACCGCGATCGTCGAGCCTGAGGCGATGTGGGAGCGGCACATCGCCGACAGCCTCTCGCTCCTTCCGGTGATTGCCTCCCTGTCGGATCCGAGCGATGAGGCATTGGCCGATGGAGAGGACGCGCCGACCCCGCTGCCCCTTCGACAGCCGGGCGAGCCGCTCCGCATCATCGATGTCGGAAGCGGCGGGGGATTGCCCGGCATTCCGCTTGCGATCTGTCTGCCGGAGATCGAGATCACGCTCCTCGAGGCGACCGGCAAGAAGGTGCAGTTCCTCAACGAGGCGCGCGAGGCCCTCGGGCTCTCGAACCTGCGGGTCGTCCAGGGCCGCGCCGAGGTCTGCGGCCGTGACCGCGAGGCCCATCGCGAGCGCTACGACATCGTGGTCAGCCGGGCGGTCGGACTGCTTGCCACGCTCGTCGAACTGACCGTGCCCTTCGCGAAGCTCGGTGGCATGGTCCTCGCGATCAAGGGGGAGCGCGCCGCTGATGAAGTCGTCGAGGCGAAGCAGGCGCTCTACGCGCTCCACGCCCACGCCCTCGCGCCGCTCCGCACCCCGACCGGCACGATCGTGCCGATTCGCAAGATGCGGACAACGCCCAAGATCTACCCGCGCGCCGCCGGCGAGCCGAAGCGGGTTCCGCTCGGGCTCGGCAAGGTCGATCGGAAGCGCTGACTCAGCCCCAGACGCCGAGCAGAACGGCGATGTCGTCCGAACCGACGAGTCCGTCGCCGCTCAGGTCGCAGAGCTGGTTGGGCGTGCCCCACACGCCGAGCATGACCGCGAGGTCCGCGGGGCCGACGACGCCGTCGAGATTGAAGTCGCTCGCTCGCTTGGTGAAGAGGAAGTCGTCGTCACCGTCGATGTCGCTGTCGCCGTCGAAGTCCATGATCTCGCAGCCCGACTGGAATCCGCGAGCCATGCAGGTGGTGAGCGTCACGCGATCGATCGCGGTGAGCTGACCGTCGCCGTCGACATCGCCGAGAAGCGATGGCGGATAGACCTTCCACTGGCCCTGCGCGGGCAGGTTGCGGATGACCCGCGTCGGCCCGCCGTCGATGCCGAGCGGCCAGCGCACGGTGACCTCATGGAGCGTCGTGCGCTGGTCGAGTCCGATGTGGGCGATGGGCAGATTGTTGCCGAGGTAGCTGCGTCCGCCCGAGTGGATGTCATGGAACTGGACGGGGCCGTTCGGATCGCGACGGGCAAGCAGGGTCGCACCGATCGAGGTGCGGTTGCCGCCCTTGCCGACGACGGCGATGCGCACCGAGTTTCGCAGCTCGCCCTCGTGATTGATGTAGAGCATGTTGTTCACGCCCACATCGCCGACGAGGAGATCCTCATCGCCGTCGCCGTCGACATCGGCGGAGCACGACGCGTAGGAATAGCCCGTCTCGCCGCCCGGCGCTCCGGCGATCAGCGTGATGCTCGTCGCCGGCGGCACCTGCGCTCCGCGGAAGAAGCTGTTGCTTCCGAACTGGTTGTTCACATAGAGATCGAGGGCGCCGTCGTTGTCCAGATCGAACATCTCCGCGCCCCAGCTCGTCGTGAAGCTGCCGACGCCCCAGAGTTGATCGCCGCGCACGAAGGTGTTGTTTCCCTGGTTCAGGAGCAGCGGATTCTGGCCGAGAGTCGGCTGATTCACATTCGCGATGTTCGTGCAGTAGAAGTCGGGGTAGCCGTTGCGGTCGAAGTCGCCGACGCCAACGCCCATCGAGAAGAGCTGCACATTCGCTCCGCTGCCGGCGCTGATCTCGACGAGCTGGCCGTTGTCGTTGCGGAAGAGCTGATTGCCCTGGAAAAAGGGCTGTAGGTGTCCGCGATCGTTCGATAGATAGAGGTCGACATCGCCGTCGAGATCGATGTCGGTCCACACGCCGAGGAAGGTGTACGCGGGCTTGGTGAGGCCATTGCTCGCGGCGACATCGACGAACTGGAAGGCGCCGTCGTTGCGGAAGAGGCTGTGCGGCTTCCCGACGCTTCCCGGCGATCCGTTGCGGTAGACCGGGGCGAAGATGTCGAGATCGCCGTCGTTGTCGAAGTCGGCGAGGGAGACGGCCTTGCACGCGCCGTTCACGGCGACGGCCGGCGCGGTCACCGATCCGAAGGTCGGACCGTTCGGCCCGGGAGCGAGTCCGCGGAAGATGCGATTGGGCTGGTCGATCTGCGAGATGTAGAGGTCGATGCGACCATCGTTGTTCAGGTCGCCGGCGGCGAAGGCCGAAGGCTTGGTGATGCCGGTGATGCCCGCGGTCGCCGTCCGATCGACGAAGGTGCCGTTGCCGAGATTCTCAAAGACGCCGACGAGCGACGGACTTCCGCCGAGCGTCAGGATGTCCGCGTCGCCATCGCCGTCGAGATCGACGAAGCCGCATCCGAAGCCGTAGAGGCCGTTCATCTGCGGGAAATTGACCGTGTAGACGAGACCGCGCTCGATCGCCTCTTCGGTGAAGGGAATGAGCGACTGACCGACGAGCGTGCTACTCGCGGCGGAGGCGAGGAGAAGGGCAGTCAGGCGAAGGGGCATGGTGGGGAGGGCAGATCGCATGGGCGAGTCGGAGATGCAAGGGGGGCCGGGTTGGCCCGAGCAGGGGCGCCAGTCGAAGCGCGTCGGTCACATGAGGGGGCGATAGCCTTCAGTGGCGGCAAGAGTGCCGCGACTGAGGCCAGGGTCCTCCTCTCCAGACTAGCACCGGCCTCGGCACAAGCATCCGGAAGATCGCCGATTCCCCAGTGAAAAGCTCCTCACCGGTGCCGGGGCGCGCTTTGCTCCCCGGGTCCGGGCTCGGTTCTCTGCTGGCTGGCGCCGGTTCTGTTCCGGCCGGCGAGGCCGGCGGGGCCAGCTGGGGCGAGGCGCGGCTCAGCCGCCGCTGGCCCCGTCGGGCTTCGGGATTTCGAGCAGGCCGAGCCTGCATTGGGCCGTCGGCCGACCATATCGACCGCCGGGGATGGCAAGCCACCGGAAGAGGTTCGTCCGGACATGCCATGGCCGCCCGTCACCGGCGGGCCGCTCTGCGGCCGGCCACGCCACCCGCGAGGCGGAGGCAAGAAGTGGGAGCGTGCCGGTGTCCGAATCGCCGCGAGCGTCGAAGCGGCCCGGTCCGACGATCTCGATCGCCTGCCAGCCCTCCTCCGAGATCGTCAGGTCGAGGGAGAGGGTACCCCGCGTCGGCTCGCCACCGGCGACCGCGAGGTGCACCCAGCCGCCCGACGAGGTGAGTGCGCCGTGGAGAGCGAGATCCGCGAGCAGATGGGCACCTTCGCCCGGATGGTGCTCCGCGTTGTCGGGGAGCGCAGCGATCTCCAGGCGGCCAGAGAGGGCGTGTGGCGCGCCGCTGAGGACGATCCGAGCGTCGACGAGCAGTTCGGCGGTGGGCGCGAGCTCCGGCCGAATCGCTCGGGCGAGGCAGGGCCAGCGCACCGACGCGCGGAGCTGGATGGGTGTCGCGTGGGCGGTGGCGTCGCCGCCGCCATCACGGCTGACATCGCAATTGGCGGGGCAGCTGACATCACGGTTGGCGGCGCGGCCTTCGGCGGATCGACGAGTGACCTCAAGTGGCAGGGTGGAGGTGCGCGTTGGGACTGCGGCGTGGGCGTCGAGGAGCGTCATCGGCGGCCTCCTTCCCGATCGAGGCGATCCGGTTCGTGACCGTCTTCGGGGTGCGTGCGATCGCCGATCTCCGGCTCCGCAGCGACTCCCTCGCTACGCCGGCTTCGGCGTGGCTTCACGAAGTTCGCGATCTTCGAGAGCATCAGGACAGCGCCGCGCAGGGCGCCGCCATCGGCTCCGACGAGACGCTCGCTCAAGCCATCGACGAGCTCGACAGCGGCAAGCAACTCATCCACACGGCTGTTGTGTGCGGCCCGCGCTGTCGCTTCCCGGCCCCGCGTCGGCGTGGTCCGGCAGCGGGCCAACCCCTCGACGAGCGGGTCGATCTCGCGCCGCTTCCGGGCGCGGGCAACAGTTGCGAAGAGCTTCCAGACATCCTGCTCGGCGCGGAAGTACTCGCGTCGATCGCCGCGGGCGTGATGGCGGGCGATGATGCCCCACTCGACGAGCGTTCGGAGCGTCATCGATGCGTTGCCGCGCGAAATCCGGAGCCGCTCCATGATCGCTTCGGCATGCAGCGGCTCCCCGTGGACGAAAAGCAGGGCATGGGCCTCGGCCATCGTGCGCGGGACTCCCCAACGCGAGGCCATCTCGCCCCAGAGGGCGATGAACCGATCCTGCGAGTCGATCAGCTCGGCGTCCGGTTGGGTGCGGTCCGGGCTGCTCGCCGTATTGGCTCCCGCATGGGCGCCCCCATCGGCTCTCATGACGGGCGAGGACAGCTCGGGTGCGTTGGATGATGGCGTCGGGGTCATCGGGAGGTCTCCGAATGCCGCTCGGGAAGTGCCGGAAGCAGACGCTGGAAGCATACCGAACGATCGATCAAAGGCGAGTGAGATTTCAGAAAACTCTGAAAACTGAGAAGTCGGCGCCCGAGCCGAATGAAAAACCCCCGTCCGAAGACGGGGGTTTGGGTTGATGGGGGTTCACCGGCGTCGTCGATCCGGATTGGATCGCTTATCGCGCCTGAGTGGGTCTGGCCTTAGGGCGTTTGGGTCGCGCCGGCAACATCGATCGAGATGAAGTCGTGCCAGACCTGGTGGGCGCCGGTGTTGCCGAGGCCGCAGGTCCACACGCGGGCGAGGAAGAGGTCGTCGGGCCCGATGTACTTGTTGACATAGAGCTGCTGGACCGGGAAGGCGGCACCCGAGTCAGCCGGTCCGAGGAAGGTGATGCCGGTGAAGTCGTACCGGCCATCCTCGAAGTTGTAGATGAAGCCACCGCAGAGGACGAAGGGCTTGGTCGCGCGGCTGTCGATGTTCAGCGAGACGCCGAGCAGCGTCTTCGGATCGGCGGGCGTCTCGAGGAAGGCCTGGACATCGGTGGTGTGGCCACCGGCGATGTAGCTCAGGTTCTCGACCTTCTTCCCGGCATTGGCGAAGCGGGTGATGATCTTGAGGTAGTTCTGGTCGTTGGCACGGATGCGGAAGCTCGACGGCGGGCTCGACGGGACCGGCGAACCGTAGACGATCTTGACTTCGGTGCCGTTGCCGCCGATGAACTGGCCGTTCAGGATCGCGAAGGCGCACTCGACGGCATCCGGGAAGGTGCCGATGAGCGGAGTGATGTCGTCACCGAGCTGCGGGTTGCACTCGGGGTTGTCCGGTCCAAAGATCGTGCCGAGCGGGAAGCACTGCGGGGTGCGTCCGTTGCCGGCCAGAACGCCACGGAGCTGGAGCGGCGAGATCGGTGCGCCGTAGAGCTGACGCGCCCAGCCCTGAAGAACCGCGGCGAGACCGGCGACCATCGGGCCGGCACCAGAGGTTCCGCCGTAGGTCGAGGTGTACTTGCGGAGCTGGTTGGTCTCCGGATCGGCCGGATCGGTTCCGTTCGCGCCGGTGAAGAGGTCGCCGTAGCCGGTCGTGGTGATTGCGGTGCCCCACGCGGCGAGGTGCACCTGGGCAAGGCCCTCGTTGTCTTCAGGATCGCTGAAGTTCGAGAAGCTCAGGCGGCAGTACTTCCAGAAGGAGTTGGTGCAGGGATCGATGCCGAGGTTCTGGCCGGGCCAGCAGGCGCCGACGACGATCGCGCCGGTCTCGAAGGGGGCTGCATCGATCGCGATCGAGTCGTTGCCCGCCGACATGACATTGGTGATGCCAATGTCGGAGACGACCTGGATGAGCGCCGCGATGGCTTCGCTCGTGATGATCGGGCCAGCGCCGGGGAAACCGATCGAGTAGTTGAGGACATCACCCTCGTTGAAGGTGAGGCCAGCGGACGAGATCGCGTTCGGCAGACGCGAGCCCTCTTCGAGCGAGAGCGTCGGGAAGAAGTAGCCCTGGGCACGGAAGGCGATGCCGGTCACGCCGAAGCCGTTCTTCGCGGCGACGGTCATGCCGAGGCACGCGGTACCGTGCTGCGGCTGGTTGGCGCCACCCGCGATGAGGATCGGGGTCTGACCCGGCTCGAGGATGACCTTCGGCTGCTCGAGGAGATCACCGTTCGAGTCGAGCGTGAAGTCCTCGTGGTTCACGAACGCCGAGAACTCGATGACGCCGAGCTTGCCGCCCTTGCCGTCGAAGACCGGGTTCGCGCCGTCCTGATAGAGATCGGCGAACTGCTGCTGGAGGGCTCGCAGGCCGGCGAGGTCGTAGCCGCCGCCGCGGAAGCCGCTGTTCAGGAAGACAAAGTTGCCGTTGAAGGCACCCGGGAGGGCGGCGATGTCGCCGAGGACCGGCTCAGCCTGGAGATAGGCCTGACGGTTGTTCGCAAGGAGCGGCGGCTCGCCGATGCCCGGGAAGTCCGGGTTGGTGTAGACATCGCTGACGAAGTTCGGCGTCGCACCGGGATCGATGCCAGGGCCGCAGATGTTCTCAAGCGCGGTGCTGAGGGCGAGCTGGACGCAACCGGCGTCCCACGCGATCTGGCAGCAGACGGGATCGAGGCTGCAGACCGCGAAGCAGCAGGGGGCGACATTGCAGCCGCGGGTGTCGCGCTCTTCGAGGCAACTGCCCGAGACGATCGGCACCACCAGCTCGAAGTCCGGATTCGGATTGCCGGCACCGTCGGTGAAGCAGGGGTCGTAGCGCTCGTTCGGCGGAAGCGAACCGCCGCCGTCGTAGATCGTGCCGTCGCAGAGCAGATTCGCATAGGCGGCACAGAAGACATCCCAGCCGTTCGGCTGGTCGGCATCGGCGCAGGAAGGACGAATCGAAGTCACGAGCTCGCAGCAGACGACATCCTTGCAGCCGGCCTCGCAGATCAGCGGAACCGCCACGCACTGCGGGTCGGGATTGCAGTTGAGACCGTCGGGATCGCAGTTGCCGCCCTGCACATTGCAGGCCTGCATGTTGTTCGGATCGCAGCCGACCTGATGAAGTTCAAGCGGGCGCTCGAAGCTCACGAACTCAACGATGTCGAGGTCGTTCAGGGCTCGTGCGGCGGCGAGCTCCTGGCCCGGCTGCACGGTGATCGCCATGATGCTGGCGAGGTCGGGCTGACCGCGACCGCTGCGGGCCTCGGCCTTGAGCTCGAGGGTGCGGATCGCCTCATCCGAATGACCGGTGATGAAGGCCTGAGCCGAGCCGCCAAACTGGTTGAGGACGGCTTCGAAGTCACCGAGCGCTGCGGCCTCGGCGGGTCCGCCGATGCTCATGAGCCGCGGCGCGGGAGCGGCCTTCGAGGCGCGGGCCCCGAGATCGTCGCGCAGCTTCACGAGAATCCGGCCGGTGAAGGTCAGTTCGCCGGTCTTCTTGTGGACGGGCAGGGCGAGGGCGTCGGTCGCCTTCTTCGGATAGGCCTGACGCGGCGTGCGGCTGGCCGGATCGAGGTTGACCGGTCCGCCGAGCGTGAAGCCAGCGTTCACTCCGTCCACCGTCTTGGTCAGGCCGGTCGCCTGTGCGCCACCGGTGGTCTGTCCGGCCGAGGGCAGCCCGGCGGGCGCGGGCTTCGCGCCGGCGGCCGAAGCGGCGAGCGATGGCTGGGCCATCACGGTCGAGCCGACGATGCCGGCGACGAGGAGTGAGGCGGGAACGAAACGCAGCATCATGCTTCGGATCTCCAATCGAGGAGGAGAGGGGTCGTGCGGGCGCCCGGTGTGAACGGGCCCGGCGCGATGGGTGAAACTCTTCGCGTGACGAGGGACAGGGCGCTCGAACCGATCAGGCTCGCTCGCGCGTTCGAGGCCACTTTGGTTCGCGGCGATCGCACACGCTGTTGCGAGAGAGTCCTGAGGTCGTTGCGCATTTGACGCTGGAACCGCCTCGACACGACCGCAGGACGAGACCGAAGGACCTTCGGTACCGCCCGCACGATCAACCGTCGCGCGCTCGCGATGACTCGCGAGCCAGTGTCAAACGCTCGAAGTGTAACAGTCCCATTATCGGCAACAAGTCCCGACTGCCAATGTGCTTCGGGAAATTGCGCGCCCCGCCAATCGAGTCGGCGCGACGCATCGAGTGACCGATCACGCCTCGCGGCGAACTGGCGCGACCCGCTCGGCCGCCCCGCGGGCGAGGACCCGGTGTCCGATGTCGCGTCGATAGAACGCCCCATCGAACTGGATGAGCGACGCGGCCTGATTCGCGGCGCGCTGGGCGTCGGCGAGCGACGCGCCGAGGGCGGTGACGCCCATGACGCGCCCGCCGCTCGTCACGACATCGCCGTTCGGCGCTGCGCTCGTCCCGGCATGGAAGAGGGTGACGCCCGGGACGGCCGCGGCGTCTCGGAGGCCGCTGATGACCTTGCCCTTGACGATCGGTCCGGGGTATCCGCCTGAGCAGACGCAGACACAGCAGGCGGACCGCTCATCGAAGCCATACTCGACCTCGTCCAGCTCGCCCGCGGCCGTGCCCCAAAGCAGTTCAAGGAGGTCGCCCTGAAGCCGCACCATCATCGGTTGGGTCTCCGGGTCGCCGAAGCGGGTGTTGAACTCGAGGACTTTCGGCCCGGCGGGCGTCAGCATGATGCCTGCGTAGAGGACCCCGCGGAAGACCGATCCCTCGCGGCGCAGGGCATCGACGGCAGCGACCAGCACCTCGCGCTCGATGAGTCGCATGAGGGGCTCGTCGGCGAGCGGCGTCGGGCAGTAGGCCCCCATGCCGCCGGTGTTCGGTCCGACATCGCCCTCACCGACCTGCTTGTGGTCCTGGCAGGGGTCGAGCACGCTGATGGTGCGGCCGTCGACCAAGGCGAGGACGGAGAGCTCCTGGCCGGTGAGCCGCTCCTCGATGACCACCTGGGCGCCGGCGTCGCCGAACGCGCGAGTTCCCATGATCTGTTCGACGGCGGCGATCGCCTCCTCACGCGAGGAGCAGACCGCGACCCCCTTGCCGGCGCAGAGCCCCGACGCCTTCACGACGAGCGGCGCTTCGCCGCGGGCCTCGACATAGTGGAGCGCTGCCTCGCGATGGTCGAAGCTCCGGCCCTCGGCGGTCGGAATCGACGCCGAGCGCATGAGCTGCTTCGCGTACGCCTTGTCCCATTCGAGGCGGGCCGCATCGCGCGACGGACCGAAGACCTTTCGGGTCGGCGAGGCCAAGAGCGTTGCGAAGTCCTGCTCGAGCTGCGCTTCCGGGCCGACGACGACGAAGTGGATCGACTCACGATCGCACCAGCGCTGGAGCCGGAACATCTGCTTCGCGTCGATCAACTCGGGGCAGGCCCGTCCGAGCGAGGCAAGTCCGGCGTTGGCGTCGCCGGCTACCCAGAGCTCACCGAGGTGCGGGGACTGACGGAGCTTCCACGCCAAGGCGTGCTCGCGCCCGCCGGTGCCGATGAGAAGGACATTGCACGGGCGCGGCAGCGAGGGAGGAGCGGGCATGGCGGAGTGGGGGAGCGCCGAGCGTGGCGCGAGGGGGCGGAGATGAGGCGAATGGCGATCCGAATCGGTTCAGGCGCGAAGCGGTTCGAAGTCGAGTTCGTGGGCGCTCGCGACGGCCTGATTGGTGAGCGTCCCGCGATGCATGTTCACCGCACGGGCGAAGTGCACATCGCGCCGGGCAAGCGTCTCGGGGCCGTGTCGGGCGAGCTTCAGCGCCCATGGCAGCGTGACATTCGTGAGGGCGCTCGTCGAGGTGCGGGCCACCGCGCCGGGCATGTTGCCGACGCAGTAGTGCACGATGCCGTCGATGTCGTACACCGGATTCCGATGCGTCGTCACCCGGCTGGTCTCGACGCAGCCACCCTGATCGATCGCGACATCGACGATCACCGATCCCGGCTGGATATGCCTGAGATCCTCGCGACGGATGAGCCAGGGGGCCTTCGCCCCGGGCACGAGCACCGCGCCGATGATCACATCGGCCCAGTGCAGTCGCTCGCGAATCGACTGCGGATCGCTGTACACGAGGCGGACATTCGCCGGCATGATCTCGGCGAGTCGACGGAGCCGGTCGATCGAGATGTCGAGCATGACGACATCGGCCCCCATGCCCGCAGCGACCTTCGCAGCGCAGGTGCCGACGACCCCGCCACCGAGGATGAGGACATGACCCGGGGCCACGCCCGGCACGCCGCCGAGCAGGACGCCCTTGCCGCCGAAGGGACGCTCGAGGTACTTCGCACCCTCCTGGACGGAGAGCTTCCCGGCGACCTCGCTCATCGGCATTAGGAGCGGGAGGCCGCCACGGTCGTCGGTGAGGGTCTCGTACGCGACGCAGGTACAGCCCCGCTCGAGGCAGGCGATGGTCAGGTCGCGGTCGGCGGCGAAATGAAAGTAGGTGAAGAGCACCTGCCCGGCGCGGAGGTGGGGAAACTCCTGGGGCTGCGGCTCCTTCACCTTGATGACGAGGTCGGCGCGATCCCAGACATCGGTCGCCGAGCCGACGATCGTCGCCCCGGCCTGCTCGAACTGCTCATCCGAAAACCCTGAGCCGACGCCAGCGCCGCTCTGGACCAGGACCTGATGCCCGTCGCGAACGAGCATCTCGGCACCCACCGGACGGAGTCCGACCCGGAACTCATCGGTCTTCACTTCGGTCGGGACGCCGACGATTGCCATGCCAACTCCTTCAGTGGATGAGCGAGCCGCCGAGAGGGACGGAGGACCCGCGGGGCGGCGGTTGCCCGGCCACCGCCGCGCGGCGGAGTGTACCGATGCGCCTTGGCGATGCGCCCGCGCGCGGCGTCGGCCGCTGCGCGGTTTCGATCGAACAAGGGAGCGGCGGTATTGGTACAGTGCTTCGCCTTCGTCGGCGCGGCCTGTTCGCGAGCGTGGTCCGCTTGCGCCGGGTGCCGCTCCGTCGGCAGGCTCTCGTCGCCACTCGTTCGCTTGGCTATAGCCCATTCGTAGGCCCCACTTGGGGCCCCAGTCGTAGGGATACACCCGCGCATGTCCACTGCACTCCTTCGCGCATCTCGCAGCGCACCCGGTGGCGCTCTCGCCGGCCGGCGAGACCCCGGTCCTCGGTCAGGTGGCTGGTCCGATCTTCTTCACACGATGGTGCGCGGTGCGCGTGGCGGCATCCTTGCCGTCGCGATGCTCTCCGCGGCGCTCTGCACCGCCGGAGCGAGCGGACAGGCGCAGAAGGTGCTTACGAGGCTCAACGAGCCGTGGACCCGGCTGCTCGACGAGAACAAGTCGTGGAAGCCGATTCTCACCGCTGCGCTCGACATCACCGAGGCGCCCGCGCCGATCGGGGCTGACTTCGATGTCACCGGCATCTGGCCGGGCATGGAAGGCTGGTCGGACTGGGCCGCGTGGGCCGAGAAGAACCAGGCGATGGGCAAGGCGCTCATCGCCAATCAGGAGAAGCTCGCCTTCGCGATGCCCTATGGCGAGGACAAGATCGATCAGGCGATGCGCTCGAAGGGCTTCGCCACCACCCTCGATCTCGAGACCGAGGGCAAGAAGGTTCGTTTCGGCTACTTCAAGGCCCTCGCCGCGATCAACGCCTATGTCGTTGCGGACATGTACCGGCTCGGCGAGGCTGGCAAGTTCGATGAGGCGTTCGCCCTCGGCATCGCCCAGATCAAGCTGATGCGGCAGGTGGCCGACCAGACGATGCTCGAAGAGAAGCTCTTCGGGCTCGATGCGATGTCGACCGGCCTGAGCCTCCATCGCGACTTCGCCTTCACCTACATGGACAAGATCCCCGCCGCGACGATGCAGCGGGTCGCCACGAAGGAATACCCGCTCATCCGTCCCCAGGACGGCAACCAGCGGCTTCGCCGGCTCGAGATGCCCGAGGGTGACCGCTTCGTCGCCGAAGGGATCCTCGAGCGGTGCTTCGACGATCGCGGCCAGCCGAGCGAGGCCCTCTTCGCCGAGGTCTTCGCCGGTCTCCAGTCGCAGGACGCTCCGCTGACCCGCTTCGGCGCCGCCCGGCGCTGGGCGAAGATCGCGACCCTGCACGGTTCGCTCGACGCTTCGACGAAGAAGCTGAACGAGGTCTACGACGACTGGTGGCGCCGCTGGCGCTTCCGCCCCTATGACCCGTCGACCCTCGTGCCGACCGAACTCTCGCGGCTGAACGGCATCCGCTACGCAGCGGTGCTCCTCGCGGTCCTCGACATCGAGGACGCCTTCAGGGCCCGCCTCCGCGTCGCCGCCGACCTGAACGGCACGGCCACCGCGATGGCCCTGGTCGCGTGTCGCCGCGGCACGGGCGCCTGGCCCGACGACATCGAGAAGGCCTTCCCGATCTACGGCCTCAAGAAGTCGAACTTCGATCCCTACGACACCGAGTTCGGTGAGCTCATCTTCCGGAATACCGGCGGTGAACGGCGCGTTGAGACGCAGACCGGGACGGTCTCGATCGATGGACCGATGATCTTCTCGCGCGGGTCGAACAACCAGGACGACGGCGCCCAGACGAGCGACCCGACCGCGGACGCATACGACGTGCTCTATTGGCCGCCGCTTCGCGCGGTTGCCCGCTCGTCGAAGGGTTGAGTGAGCACCATGAGCGATACCCAGGGCATCGAAAAGGTCGTCATCATCGGAAGCGGCCCGGCGGGCTGGACGGCGGCGATCTACGCCGCGCGCGCCAACCTCAATCCGGTCTGCGTCATCGGCGTCCCCGCGTCGAATCCGGCGCCGGTGCTGCCGGGTGGACAGCTCATGCTGACCACCGAGGTCGAGAACTACCCCGGATTCCCCGACGGCGTGACCGGGCCGGAGATGATGGAGCGCTTCCAGAAGCAGGCCGAGCGCTTCGGCACGAAGGTGATCAGCGACGATGTCGTCCGCTGCGACTTCTCCTCCCGACCCGCGACGCTTCACCTTGGCGACGGCAGCGTCATCAGGGCCCACGCGGTGATCATCGCGACCGGTGCGACCGCCAACTGGCTCGGACTTCCGAACGAGCTGCGCTTGGCCCAGACGGGCGGCGGCGTCAGCGCCTGCGCGGTCTGCGACGGGGCACTTCCGATCTTCCGCAACCAGCCGCTCGCCGTCGTCGGCGGCGGTGACACGGCGATGGAAGAGGCGAGCTACCTCACCAAGTTCGCGAGCAAGGTCTATGTCATCCATCGCCGCGACAGCTTCCGGGCGAGCAAGGCGATGCAGGAGCGCATCCTGAAGGCGCCGAACGCCGAGGTGCTCTGGAACAAGGCGGTCGTCGATGTGATCGGGCAGGAGCGGATCGAGAGCCTCGTGCTCGAGGACACCGTGACGAAGGCCCGTTCGACGCTGCCGGTCAAGGGTCTCTTCATCGCCATCGGCCACTCGCCGGCGACGAAGTTCCTCGCCGGCTCCGGCGTCGAGCTCGACGGCAGCGGCTATGTGCATCTGAAGCACCGCAACTCCTACACGAACCTCGAGGGGGTCTTCGCGGCCGGCGATGTCGCCGACAGCGTCTACCGCCAAGCGGTGAGCGCAGCGGGCATGGGGTGTCAGGCCGCGATCGACGCCGAGCGTTGGCTCGCCTCACGCGGCGTGCACTAGGTCATCGGGGTGTCGTCGCGCGGATCGCGGCGAGTTCCTCGTCGCTCGCCTCGCCGCGGAGAAAGCGCCGGACGACTGGATCGTCGCTCCGTCGGAAGTCCTCTGGTGAACCCTCGAGCCGCACGAGCCCCTCGTGCAGCATGACCATGCGGTCAGCGACCTTGAACGCGCTGGCGAGATCATGGGTCACCACGATGCTCGTGACATCGAGCTGCCGACCGAGCTTCAGGATCAGCTCGTTGATGACATCGGAGCGGATCGGATCGAGCCCCGTGGTCGGTTCGTCGTAGAGAATCACCTCGGGCTCAAGGACGATCGCCCGGGCAAGGGCGACGCGCTTCTGCTGGCCCCCGGACAGTTCCGCCGGCATCTTGTCGATCGCCTCCTCGAGTCCGACCATGCGCAGCACCTGTCGGATGCGGGCGTCGCCGCCGTCCTCCCGCGGTCGTCCCGACTCCCGCAGCGGGAAGCGGACATTCTCGCGGACCGACATCGAATCGAAGAGGGCGCCCATCTGGAAGAGAAAGCCGAAGCGCCGCCGGATCGGGCTGAGCTGATGCTCGAGGAGCGTGTCGATGCGGGTGTTCTCGAAGTAGACGCGGCCCCGATCGGGTTTGAGGAGCCCGACGACATGCTTGAGGAGCACGCTCTTGCCGCAGCCGGAGGGGCCCAACACGACCGTGGTCTTGCCGCGTGGGAACGCCAGCGTGACGCCGCGCAGGACGGGCTGTCGGTCGAAGGACTTCTCCAGCGACTCGACCCGGACGACGGCATCCGCGCTGGCGGTCGGGCTCTCCGGCATCAAGGCGGGTTCGGACATGCGGCCCGTATCATCCGGCCGGAGGACCGCCTTGCAAGTGACGACATCCGAGCCGATCGCCCACCCGCTCGCCGCCGCCGCGAGAATCGTGACCCATAGCGGGCCCGTCTTTCGCGTTGAGAGCCTGACGGTCACGGATCGGAGCGGGCGTCCGGTGCGACGGGACATCGTGCGGCATCCCGGTGCCGTGACGGTCATCCCGCTCCTCGACGACGGGCGGATCGTGGTCATTCGGAACGAGCGCATCGCCGTCGCCGAGCGGCTCCTCGAGTTCTGCGCGGGCAAGCTCGAGCCGGGCGAGGAGCCCGCCGCGGCCGCCGCACGCGAGCTTGAGGAGGAGTGCGGCTATCGGGCGGCCATCGTCGAACCGCTCGGGATGTTCTACACATCGCCCGGTTTCGCCGATGAACGGATGTTCGTCTTCCTCGCCCGGGGGCTGACCCCGGTCGATCGGCGGCTCGAGCCGGGTGAGGAGATCGATGTCGAGATCACCTCGCTGGAGGCCCTCCGGGCCGGCATCGCCAGCGGCGAGGTGCGCGACGGCAAGACGATCGGCGCCCTCATGCTCTGGCTTTCCCGAACGACCTGACCGGACTCCCCAACGGAACATCCCCCCGTGCGGCGCAACACTGGCAACGATGACGGATTCTCGAAGGGCTTCGGCGGGGCCGAGCCCGACGACGGCGCTGCGCGCGATGGCCGCGGGGGACAGGGTTTCGCGGGCTCCTGGACCCGCGTGCGCCCGAGCTTCGACGATCCGATGAGCTGGTCGCTCCCGCTCTTCCGGGCCTTCGGCATCGATGTTCGGATCCACCTCTTCTTCCTGCTGCTGATCGCCTGGCAGATCCTCGACGCCACCTGGCCGCTCGCGACCGGCACCGGCTCGGCGAAGCTCGGCATCGAGTATGTGCTGGCCCGCATCGCGGTGGTCTTCGGGATCGTCCTGCTCCACGAGTTCGGCCACGCCTTCGCCTGCCGGCGATGGGGCGGCACCGCGGACGAGATTCTCATGTGGCCGCTCGGCGGACTGGCGTACTGCGCCCCGCCGCAGGCCTGGCAGGCCCATCTCGCGACCGCGGTCGGCGGTCCGATGGTCAATGTCCTTCTCATCGTCACCGTCGGTCCGATCCTCGGACTCCTCACCGGCGAATGGGGACGGGTGCTCCTGCCGAATCCGCTCACCTTCCAGCCGCCCCTCGCGGTGTACGAGTCCTTCGGGATCTTCATCCTCTTCGCGATCCAATGGTTCGCGCTCGTCCTGCTTCTCTTCAACCTCCTGCCGCTCTATCCGCTCGACGGCGGCCGCATCCTGCAGGCGCTGCTCTGGCCGCGCATCGGCTACGCACGCTCGGTGCGCTACACCTGCCGGGCGGGCTTCTGCGGCGCGATCGCCCTGGTCATCCTCGCAGCGGTGACCATGAACATGTCGCTCTTCGCGATCGGGCTTTTCGGCGGCTTCACCTGCCTCACCACGCTGCGCCGACTGAACGAGACCGAGGCCATGCTCGGCTTCGAGGACAGCGAGGGGAGTTCCTTTGCGGCGTCGGCCCAGATGCGCGAAAGCGACGAGGAACGCCGCGAGCGCGAGGCCGAACGGGCCCGCAAGGCCAAGGCCGTCGAGGACGAGGCCCGACAGGCCGCCGAGTTCGACCGCATTCTCGACAAGATCCGCGTCGAGGGGATGCAGAGCCTCACCGCCGCCGAGCGCAGCGTCCTCCAGCGGGAAACCGAGAAGCGTCGCCGCGGCAGTTGATCGGCCAGTTGATCGGCCAGTCGATCGGCCAGTTGATCAGCAAGCCCCATCCGGTCGATAGGGGATGTCCGCAGTACACTTCGCCGCGCCGCGCGTCGATCTCCCGATGCCGGGCGAAGTTCCGACACGCCGACACGCAATGGGCATTTACGATCGCGATTATGTCCGAAGCCCACCGCCCACCCGCGGCATGGGCTCCGGTGGGCGGGGCGGACTGCTGGCCGGATGGGGCGTCACGCATTGGCTGATCGTGCTGTGCGTGGCGGTCTTCATCGTCGATCGGATGCTGCCGCGCACGACGGCCTTCCTCGCGCCGGGCCAGATCATCACCCCCGAGCTCTATGAGCGGCGCGGATCGATCGCCCCATCGGACATCGTCGAGCGGGTCGCCGTCGATCCGTCGACGCAGACGGGCGAGGTCACCTACTTCCACCGGCCGACCGGCCTGCCGATCGCGACCGAGTATGTGCTGATCGTCACCCCGATCCAGAAGTACCTGCAATTCACGACCGCCCAGGCGCTCATGTATCCCGACGCCCAGCGCGGGCTCGTCGGTTTCGAGTTCTGGCGCTTCTTCGGCTATCAGTTCCTGCACGCCGACTGGACGCACCTTCTCTTCAACATGCTCGGCCTCTGGTTCTTCGGCCTGGAGGTCGAACGCTTCCTCGGGCGCAAGCGATTTCTTGCCTTCTATCTGCTCTGCGGCTTCTTCGGCGCCCTGCTCTACATGCTGCTCAACGCCGGCGGCGTGCTGCTCGTGCAGAGCGGTTCGTCGTGGATTCCGCCATTTCTACCGAATAGTCCCTACCTGCCGCTCATCGGCGCGTCCGGCTCGATCTACGGCGTCGTGATCGCCGGCGCCTGTCTGGCCCCGAACGACACGGCGCTTCTCCTCTACCTCATTCCGATGCGGCTGAGGACCCTGGCGATCATCCTCATCGTCGTCGCCGTCGCGACCCTGCTCACCCAGGGGCCGAACGCCGGAGGCCAGGCGGCGCACCTCGGCGGGGCGATCGCAGGCTGGTTCTTCATTCGTCGGCCGGCGATGCTCAACAACTTCTTCGACCTGCTCGGCCGCGCCGATCCGACCTCGCGGACGAACCGGAGCCGTCGCGAGCAGAAGCGCTCGTCAACGCTGCGCAGCGAGGTCGATCGCGTGCTCGCAAAGGTGCACGAGCATGGCCTGCACAGCCTCACCGAAGCGGAAAAGGAAGTGCTCCGCGAGGCGTCGAGGCTCTGACGGTGGCCATCCGTTTCGAGATACTCGCCCGCACCTCGACCAACCGCGCCCGCTGCGGTCGCGTCACGACGCCGCATGGCGTCTTCGACACGCCGGCGTTCATGCCCGTCGCCACCGCCGCCGCGATGAAGGGGGTGCTGCCGTCGCAGGTGCGGGATTGCGGGGCGCAGATCATCCTGAACAACGCCTTCCATCTGCTCGTCCGCGTCGGCGTCGAGCGGATGCGCACCTTCGGCGGCTCGCATCGGCTCATGCGCTGGGACGGACCGATGCTGACCGACTCGGGCGGCTATCAGGCCTACTCGATGAGCGACATCAACCGCGTCGACGAGGAGGGGGTCACCTTCCGGAGCTTCGTCGACGGTTCGCTCGTGCGGCTCGGTCCGAGGGAGTCGATGGCGATCCAGAACGCGATCGGCGCCGACATCATCATGGCCTTCGACGACTGCCCACCGAGTCCGCGGGGGGACCCGGAGCCGAGCGGTGAGGCGCCGACGAGCGGGCCGACCACATCGCGCCGTCCGACGGCCGACCCTGAGCGATACCGACAGCGGGTGCTCGCCGCACTCGACCGGACCGCCCGATGGCTCGAGGCCTGCGTCGTCCACCATGCTCATCCCGATCGGCAGGCGCTCTTCGGCATCGTGCAGGGGGGGACCGACCTTGGGCTCCGCGAGCGGAGCGTCGGCCAGGTCTGCGGCATCGACCTTCCCGGCTATGCGATCGGCGGGGTGGCCGTGGGGGAGGGGACCGACGAGATCCGGCGGGTCGTCGAGTTCACCGCGCCGCTTCTGCCCGACTCGAAACCCCGGTACCTGATGGGGGTCGGCTACGAGCGGGACATCGCCATGGCCGTGGCGGCGGGGGTCGATATGTTCGACTGCGTCCTCCCGACGCGCAATGGCCGGAACGGCTATGCATTTACCCCGAACGGGCCGCTTCGCTTACGAAATGCCTGTCACACCCTCGACCTCGGGCCGCTCGACCCCGGCTGCGACTGCGTGGCCTGCGGCGGGGGCTTTTCGAGGGCGTACCTGCGGCACCTGTTCATGGCCGACGAAATGCTCGGGCCGATGCTCGTGACGCTCCATAACCTCCGCCACTACCAGCGCCTCATGCTGGACATCCGCAAGGCGATCACGGATGATGCGTGGTCCTCATTCCTGCGGGCGTGGCCGGTTGTCGGGGGAACCCCCGAGCACCCGGATGCGGCCCCAGCGCTGTCCTGAGCGGACGGCGTCGACGCGTTCGCGATCGATCTCTCTTCGGGAGAGACCGGTCGGATCGCGCCCCATCCTCACCTGTTCCATCGAGTCATCGGACCCATGTCGTCCCCTTCGACCTCCTTCGTCGCCCCGTCGAGCCCGTTCGGGTTCACCCTCGCTCAGTCCGCTCCGCCCCTGACCGGCGCGCCGACCGCCGGTCCCGCGGCCCCAGCCGGCACGGCGATCGGGAACGGCACGACCGCAGCGCCCGGTGCTGTCCCCGGCGCGGTCCCCGGAGCGGGCGGACAGGCCCAGCCGCAGGGCGGCGGGGCGATGTTCCTGATCATGTTCGGCGCGATCGCGCTCCTCTTCGTCTTCACGATCATGACCAACCGTCGTGAGACGAAGCGCAAGAAGGAGATGCTCGAGAGCCTGAAGAAGAACGACCGCGTGCAGACCATCGGCGGCATCATCGGGTCGATCGTCGAGCTCAAGCCGGAACTCGTCGTGCTCAAGGTCGACGAGAACTCGAACACCAAGGTCACCTTCGCCCGCACCGCGGTCGTCGGTGTGCTCAAGGAATCGGCGACGGCCGAGCAGCCCAAGAGCTGAGTCGCTTCCGATCCGCCCTCGCCCCGATCCCGAAGCGCCTCAGGCCCCAACGAACGACCGGACCGATTCCCAGCGAATCGCCCACACATGAAGAGCATTCCCCTTCGTCTCGCCCTCATCGCGTTCCTCACGGCGCTCTGCGCGGTCGCCGTCTTCTTCAAGCCGATTCGGCTGGGCAAGGACCTGCGCGGCGGCGTGAGCCTCATCTATTCGGTGAAGATTCCTCCGGGAAGCGATCCGAACATGGTGCTCGGGCAGGTGATCGATGTGCTCAAGCAGCGCGTCAATCCGCAGGGCGTGCTCGACATCGGCATGCAGCCGCAGGGCACCGATCGCATCGAGATCGTGATGCCGCTCCCGAGCGCCGAGGTGCGCGAGCTACAGAAGGCCTACAAGGACGATCTCACCGCGTTCATGCGTCAGGCTGTCGTCGGTCCGACCGAGCTGGAGCAGGCTCTCGTCGCGAATCGCGCTGCCGAGTCCTTCGGCACGGCGGGCACCCGCGGCGATGAGCTGCGCGAGCTACAGGCCGCGTTCAACGAGCGCTCCGCCGCAACGAAGGAACTCGAGGCGGCCCGCACCGCCGGAGCCGACGCTGCCGCGATCAGCGCGATCGAGAACCGCATCGTGACCGCCGAGATCACCGAGACGCGCTTGCGCTCGAAGATCCTCGGGGCGACGCTGAGCGAGACGCGGGTCACCAAGGCCCTCGCCCTCTCGACGAAGCCGCAGAACGATCTCGACCCTGTCACGGGCAATGTTCGCACGAACGACAAGGGCGAGCCGCTCAAGCTGCCGCCGGCCCGCACTCGCGAGCTCGATGCGATCAAGGGCGAGTTCCCGCACCTCGCTCCCGCGGTCGACGGACTGGTGGCGAAGTACGACGCCTATGTGGCGAAGCGCACCGGCCTCGACGATCCCGAGGATCTCATGCGCCTCCTCCGCGGCGCGGGCGTCCTCACCTTCCACATCGCCGCCCGGGCAAGCACGCCCGAAGTCGATGTCACCGACCTGCGCGAGCAGCTTTCCAAGCGCGGCCCGCGGAACACCGACAGCGCGGCGGCCCGCTGGTTCGAGATCAACGATCTTCGCCAGTGGTACGAGACGCCCGAGGAACTCGCCGCCCTGCAGCGCGATCCAGTCGGCTACTTCGCGGCCCAGCGCGATCTCGTCGCGGCGACCTACGCCGGCGGCTACTACCTCCTCCTCTACACGAGCGACGCCAAGTCGATGACCCACCAGAGCGGCGACGCCTGGGCGCTTCGGCAGGTCACTCGCACGACCGACGATCGTCTCGGCGGCGCAGCCGTCGGCTTCCAGCTCGACGGGCCCGGCGGCACGCGCATGGCCCGGCTCACCGCGCCGCACATCAACCAGCCGATGGCGATCGTCCTGGACAACCAGGTCTACACCGCCCCGAACCTGAACAGCGCGATCTCCGGATCGGGCGTCATCACCGGCAAGTTCACCGCCGCCGATGTCAGCTACCTGATCCGCGTGCTCACCGCCGGTTCGCTCGAGGCGAGCCTCTCGCCTGATCCGATCTCGATGAATGTCCTCGGCCCCTCGATCGGCGCCGAGAACCTCGAGCTCGGCCGCGACGCGATCATCCTCTCGATCGCCTTCACCGGCCTCCTGATGCTCGCGTATTACTTCCTCGCGGGCGTCATCGCCAATGTCGGACTCGCGATCAACGCGATCATGACCTTCGGCGTGATGGCGTGGATCGACGGCACCTTCACGCTGCCCGGCCTCGCCGGCATCGCCCTCGCCGTCGCGATGGCCGTCGACGCGAATGTGCTCATCTACGAGCGCATCCGTGAGGAGGTCATGAACCGCGGCGAGTCGCTGCGGGCGGCGATCCAGCTCGGCTACGGTCGCGCGTTGCCGCCCATCATCGACGGCAACCTCACCAACCTCATCGTCGTCGTGGTGCTCTACCAGTTCGGTGCGACCGAAGTGAAGGGCTTTGCGCTCACGATGCTCATCGGCATCACGACCTCGCTCTTCACAAGCCTCTTCCTGACCCGCACGCTCTTCATGATCCTGACCGAGTGGTTCGGGGCCAGGAAGCTGCCGATGCTCCCGACCGTCGCCCCGGTCGTCGCCCGCATCCTCACCCCGCGGATCGACTGGATGGCCCTGCGGATGCCCCTCTGGGCAACATGCGCCGCGGTCGGCTTGTTTGCCGTCAGCCTCGTCTTCAGCCGCGGCAAGGACATCTTCGAGACCGAGTTCCGCGGCGGCGTTGCGATGACGCTCGACACGCGGAAGGCCACCGCCGGCGAGAAGGCCGACGAGGAGGGCAACCTCGTCCTGAATCGCGTGGCAGTCGAGGAGCGGGTGCGCGAGATCGGCATGAAGGCCGGTGCAGCCGACCCGATTCTCCACGAGTTGCGCAGCGCGAACATCCTGACCGTCGGCAACGCCGGCGAGGCGGGTGAGTCGAACAGCTTCCAGATTCGCGTCGGCAATCCGACCGTTGAGGTGAACGAGGCCGAGATCACGCCGCGCATCGTCGATGCGGTCGCTCGAGCCTTCGTCGGCGAGATCAACGCGCGCCTTGCCCTGAGCTTTGACGGCAGCGCCGACACCCCCGAGGCACGCGATCACACGAAGCACACCTTCCCGCTCGAGCGCGATCTCCTCGGTGACTCGATCAACCGTCCTGAGGTGAAGTCAGAGCCGACCGGCGACTTCCGCGGCGGCGTTGCGATCGTCGTCAACACCATCGATCCGCCGGCGACCGCCGAGGATCTCGTCGATCGCATCACCCGGATGCGCACGCAGCCGGACTTCTCCGACACCGCCGGTCGAAAGACCCGCGTCATCGGCCTGACGCCGAAGAATCCCGAGAATCCGGCCGAAGGCTTCACCTCCGCCGTGGTCCTCGTGGCCGACCCCGGCATCAGTTCGCTGACCTCGGAGTTTGAGGCGTGGGATCGCCAACTCGCCCGCAGCGAGTGGCAGGTGGTGCGGGCCGCGTTCACGAGCAGCCAGAGCCTCCGCGAGATCTCGAGCTTCTCGCCGATCGTCGCTGAGAATCTCGCCGCAACCGCAGTCGTCGCGGTCATCCTGAGCCTCGTCGGCATGCTCATGTACATCTGGGTGCGGTTCGGCTCCTTCCGCTACTCGAGCGCCGCCGTCACCGCCCTCGTGTTCAATGTCACCTGCTGCCTCGGATTCCTCGCGGCGGCACCGTGGCTTGCCCACACCGCGATCGGTCGAGCGCTGTATATCGAAGAGTTCCGCATCGACCTCAATGTCGTCGCAGCGCTTCTCACGATCGTCGGCTACGCCATCAACGACACGATCGTCATCCTTGACCGCATCCGCGAGAACAAGGGGAAGCTCTCCTTCGCGACGCGGGCCTGCGTGAACGACTCGATCAATCAGACCTTCGCCCGAACCGTCCTCACCGGCGGCTCGACCTTCGCGACGGCAGCCATCCTCATCGTGCTCGGCGGAACCGGCATTCGTCCCTTCGCCTACACCTTCTTCGTCGGCCTCATCGCCGGCACCATCTCGTCGGTGGTCATCGCCGCCCTGATGATCTACAGCCGTCGCGAGGAAGAGGAAGAGCGTCGCCGGGCGGAGCTCGGCCTCCCGGAAGAGGGTGCGGATGATGGAGCGATCGTGCCGGCCTGACCGATGGCTTCTTCGTTTCGCTGACGAGACCGTCTGACGACCTTTTTCCCCCAATCCTCAGGGGACCTCCCATGCCAACCGGAACCAAGATCCTGATCGCGCTCATCGTGGCGATCTTCGGCAGCGTCGTGATCTACTACGCGACGGTTGCGCCGCCGGCCCCCGGTCCGCAGCGCAGTACGGATGGGAGCGTCGCCGCTCCCCCGGGCGGCACCGCCTCGCCAGCCCCCGTGCGCCCAGCGCCGGTGACGCCAGCTCCGGTGCGGACACCGACGCCGAACCCCGCCAACCCGACCGGTGCAGCCGGAAGTGGCGTGACGCCTCCGTCGGGTGGTAGCCTCGGCTCTGGTGCTGCCCCGACGCCAGCGGGCCCGCAGCCGTCGGTGAGCGATCCGCTCACCAACACGCTTCGCGATCCGGTTCGCCCCGTCGTCGATCCGAATGCACCAGTGCAGTCCGGTGGGAAGGGCGACGCGCCCGCACCATCGACGCCGTCGGCCACTCCGAGCGCTGCTCCGTCGACACCCCAGGGCACCAATCCCAATCAGTCAGGCGCCCAAACGCCCACCTCGCCACCATCCGGATCCGCTTCGCCATCGGGCACGCCAACGGGCCCCGCACCGGCGGCGCCCGTGAAGCCAACGACTCCGCCCTCATCGCCGACGCCGACTCCATCGCCGGCGCCCTCGCAGGGGAATGGCCCGACGCCCGCCCTCCCGAATAACCCGAACCGCCCGACCGGCACGCCAACAAGCGGCCCCACGGCGGGTTCATCAACCCGTCAGGGCGAGCACATCGTCGCCAACGGCGAGACGATGAGCTCCATCGCCGAAAAGCACTACGGCGATCGCAACAAGTGGCAGCTCATCGCGAAGGCCAATCCGCTGGTCGACCCGGCGAACATGAAGATCGGGATGAAGCTCACGATTCCGCCGGCGCCGGCGAAGAGCACGACGGCACCTGCGCCGACGGGGCCGACGGGGCCGACGACACCCACCCCGTCAGGACCGACGACCGGGGCGGGCGAGTCCACCCACACCGTTGCGGCGGGCGACACGCTCATCTCGCTCTCGCGGAGCTACTACGGCAAGGATGGATTGTGGGAGCTCATCTACGACGCGAATCGCGCCCTCATCGGCGATGACCCGGCGGCCCTGAAGGTCGGCATGAAGCTCCGCATCCCGAAGAAGCCGAGCTGAGTCGCCGCCGGGACATCCGTCAGGGCATGCATTAGGGCTGCGACGGTCGCATCACCCGAAGCAAGCTCTCGATCGTGCGGCGACCCTGTCGCAGGGTTTCCGTGTGGAACTCTGCGAGGCGAACGGCGTCAAACGGTCCGCGTCCGTCTGTCTCGCGCGTCGCTCGGATCACGAAGAGCGATTGCATGCCGAAGAATCCAGCGCTTGCCTCGCCAGGGGCGAGGGCGATGCGCTGGAGCGCCCGCTCGACTTCGCGCGGCGACCAGCCGGTGACTTCGGCGAGTCGCAGCGCGGGATCGGGCGGAGCTGCTCCTGCCGGGATCGCACGGGCGTGCATCGCGAACTCCGCCTCGGCGAGGGCCGCCTGTTCGATTCGGGCGAGGAGCGCGAGTGCGTTGGCATCCTCCGGGCTGATCGACTGACCGACATCAGGCGGCAGGGCAGGCAGCAGCGCGGGCAAAAGCGTCGCAGCGTAGGCCCGCCATCCCTCGCTGATCACCGTACTCGTGAGCGAGCGATGGATGCCGCCGCGGGCTTGGCCGATCTCGGCGGCAAGACTCGTCTCGACATGGCGCCCGAGGATCGCGCCGAGCAGGGCGTGTGGGAGAAGGGCATCGGTCGCATCGCCGTCGATCTCGATGATGGCCGCCTTGCCAAGGGCGAGCGATCCGGGCAGATAGTCTGCGCCGTTTGGTGATGCGGGGAGCCCGCGCGGCGCGTCGGTCGTCGCGCGCATGGCAAGTGGCGTGCGCGGCAGCGAGCGCAGGAGGCTCGGCAGCGCTGCGTCAAAGGCCGAAGCGAGTCCTCGAAGTCGTGCGAGGCGCTCAGCGACATCATGCGACTCTGGCGCGATGCCGAGCCCAGTGGCGAGTGCGCGTCGATAGGCCCGCAGGTCCGCTTCGCTGACGGCGCGCCGATCGCCCGCCGACCAGCCGGTCGCGCGGGCCCACGGCGTGGCGCTCAGCGCGTCGACGAGTTCCGCATGCCAAGCCTCCACGGCCTGCCCGGCGCTGCGAGCGACCTCGTCGACCGTTGGTCGCGCCCCGTCGACGGCGGTCATCGCCTCGGAGAAGAGGGCCACGAAGCGCTCGCGGCCGCCGGTCGTTGCGGCAAGTCCCGGCTCTGCGCGAGCGAAGGCAATCGCATCGGAGGCGAAGAAGGCCTCGAGCGCGTTCATGCCATCGCGGAAAGCGGGCAGCGTCCGCGTCTCAAGGCGCGTGGTGAGCGATTCGAACGCAAGGGGGGGGAGGGAGGGCTTCGCGGCGGCAATCGCCTCCGCGAGACGACGCTCGCTTCGGGCGAGGGCTCGACGGACATCCTCGCGCAGCCGGTCAATCTCCATCCGGCTCGGCGTATGGCCGCGCTCGTAGGCGACGCGGAGGGCCTCGACCGCAGCGTGACACTGGTGGCCGACCCACTCGACTCGGCCGAGCCAGGTCTCGAACTCGCTTTGCCATGACGATGACGACGGCTGCTCGCCCGTTCCGTCGCCATCGGGGGCGAGCTCGGAGGATGCCCGCTGCATCGAAAGCGCCGCACGCTGATCGACGATTCGATCGAGCGACCAGTGCGGCCCATCGCCTTCGGCGACGACAAGAAGTGAACGCCCGCTCGCATGACGGGCGATGCCGCGGGTCAGCTCCCAGGAGAGAAGTGCGGCGAGATCCGATGCCGCGCTGCCGAGTTCGTTCGGCTTGGCTGCGCCGAGCAAGGAGGTGAGCTCCTCAAGGAACACCTCGCGAATCCCGTTGCGCCGCGTCTCGATGGGAATGCCGAACTCGGTGATCGCATCGGCGCGGGTCTCCGCGAGCATCGCCCGCGCCTCGTCGGGATACTCGTAGCGCCACCAGGCGTCGTACTCGTTGAGGAGGCTTCGCAGTCGGTTGATCGGAGCGTCGGGATCCGTCGACGCAACGGCGTCGGCCGGCGGCTGGAGCGATTGAGCGGGCGCAGTGCCAGCGGCTCTCGATGGTGCAGCAAGGAGACTTGCCGCAAGGCCCACGGCCCACGCAAGGTTCCGGAGGGGGGTGGGCACGATTGGCCGAAGCGCAGCGGCGTGGAAGCGGGTAGACATGGCGGACAGGCGTGTTGGATGGTGGCCGATCGGGTCGCACTGTACGCAACCACACGGAAATGCCGCATCGGCCAACCGGCGCGTGCCGCCGCAAGTCGCGTCACGGTTCGGGTACAGTGCCGGAGGCATGAGTCAGGCCCCTCCGGAGATCACCGAGCCATCGACCGAGCGGAGCTACGCGCCGCCAAGCGTGCGGCAGTTCAGCGTCTTTCTCGACAATCGCGTCGGCAAGCTGCTCGATCTCGTCCAGCTCTTCGATGACGCCCCCGAGGTGAACCTTCGGGCCTTCAGCGTGCTCGACTCGAGCGACCACGCGGTCGTCCGGCTCATCTTCGACAACGCCGACGCAGCGCGGCATCTCATGCGCCGACGGCAGATGGCCTTCAGCGAGACGGATCTCCTGATCGTCGAGCTCTCGAAGAACCTCTCGCTCACCCACATCTGCCTCTTCCTGCTCGGGGCGGAACTCAACATCCGCTTCGCCTATCCGGTGATGATGGCCGCGGACGACCACCCGACGATCGCGATCGCCGTCGACGACAACACCCTCGCCGGCCAGATCCTCCGCCGCAAGGGCTTCCGGCTGCTGGGTGAAGAAGACCTGGGGTAGTGCGCGCTGGCGGTGTTCGTTCGACACAGGATTTTGCACACAGCACCCAGCATTCTGCACTATTCCGCCAGAGAACCACAGAGGCTCAGAGGGCACAGAGGTAGCACAGAGAAGCCAACGAAAAGAGGGAAATCGTCGCACACACTCGTCGGCGCAGAGTGGACTTGACTTGGGTCGGGA